>Ga0307988_1001715_pt1 | contig 11855 bp, 11 predicted proteins | sample EllFjometagen183_FD_203166 | JGI IMG/M metagenome (GOLD analysis project Ga0307988, IMG submission 203166) | Marine microbial communities from Ellis Fjord, Antarctic Ocean - #183 | ecosystem: Environmental > Aquatic > Marine > Unclassified | place: Southern Ocean | collected 2014-10-08 | reverse complement strand
CAGGATAAGCGAACAAGACAACAATGTCAAGGGATTTACGAACAAATACAAATAAAAGAAAATGGATTGAAATAGACTTCGAATCCATAGGTCGCCCGTTCGAATCGGGCCGGGCGTACCACTAATACCAAGGGTTTTCAGCTTTTTATTTAAATATTTTTTTGCATCAGGTGACATATAGGTGACAACAGGAGCGTATTGCTCAATAAAAAATGTAAGTTCCTGTAGGTTTACAACAAAGTGGGATAGGAGTGTGGCTGCGTCTTGTGGACTTTGTGTACCCAAATTCAGAATGTCCGTATGCAGTAGACCCCCAAAAAGAAAATCATAGGCCTCTGCTGTGGTTAAAAATCAATGTTCCTTTACTATAGGGGCAAAAAAACTGCTTAATCCGATTGTCTGGGCAACCCCGTTAAGGTGAATCTCCAATTATGTTGCGCCTTTTTTTTGTTGCGAGTTTACCCCGCCTAATTTTTAATATAATATCCCGCCCACCTTTCGTATAAGCCTATCATAAATTTGATCTGGTACCGGTCTTCCAATGATAAACATGCTGTGCTATAGAGATATAGATGGATGGAAATTGTTTTATGAAGGTAATTGAGGTCACCACTACATATTCATAATATTGGGATCAACAACTAAACACGGAGACAAGCATGGCCTTTTTGACGATTGACGAAACCAAGTGCAAACAGGACGGAATCTGTGCGGCCGAGTGCCCCAGACGGATTATAATTCAGAAAGATGACAAAAGTTTCCCTCAAATTGTACTAGCTGATGAAGTCAACTGCATGGCCTGTGGACACTGTGTGGCCGTCTGCCCTCACGGAGCCTTGAGTGTTACCGGGGTTGCCATTGAAGACTGCCCGGAGATAGAAAAAAATCTGGTCCTGTCCCAGGATCAGACCGAGCAGTTCCTCCGTTCCCGCCGATCTATACGATGCTTCAAAGACAAGGCCATGGACCGGGGAATTCTCGAACAGTTGATCAATACAGCCCGCTATGCCCCTACCGCCAGCAACGCCCAGCAACTTCATTGGACAGTAATTGAAGGACGAGATAATTTGGAACAACTATCCCGGGAAACCATCAACTGGATGGAACGGGTCATCGAAGCCCAACCCGACTCTTCGGTCGCCGATTACTTCCGTCCAGTGGTGGCGGGCTGGGCAACCGGCTACGATGGCATCCTGCGTACTGCCCAGACCCTCATTATTCCCTCTGCTCCCAAAGAGAATGCTAACGGCTTGGTGGATTTGAGCATCGCTTTGGCCTATATAGAACTTGCCGCCCTGCCTCTGGGAGTGGGTACCTGTTGGGCTGGGTTGCTCCGAGGTGCTATGTTGGCTACCCCCAAGTTACTGGAATCTATGGGCTTACCCGAAGGTCACACCTGGTTCTATCCGATGATGATCGGATATCCCAAGTTTAAGTATCATCGGTTGCCGGAGAGAGACGTACCAGTGATTCACTGGAAGTAGGAAATATTTGAATCAGATACTGTTGGTATCTTTAAAACCTCAAACTGTAGACTATGTCTATGACTTTTCTCCTCCAGAGTCGGATTTAAAGGGGCAGACTATTATTACCAGTCTTGAGGATTTTGATTGATGGTTTTTCGTAAAAAAGACCAGCCTTACGACCAAATTTTTAATCCCGTGTTTTTAGCCAGTTTTACTTTTTTGAAAATATTTTCTATAAACCATCTATACCTTTAAACCCATACAGACTTTTTTTAATTTTCCTAAAAAAGGATTTGTATTATGCCGATACCAGACCATAAAAATTATCCTTTTTCTTTCTGCCAGATAGATATTAAGAAGATTGATCCTTCTCCTTTCCAACACCGCAAATATTTTGATGAAGAAAGATTAAGAGAGCTTGGCGCAAGTATTGTACAGGATGGATTGATTGAACCCATTATCGTCCGACAGCAACAAAAAGACAGGTTTCAGCTTATCGCTTGAGAACGAAGGTTCAGAGCCATTAAAGATTATACGGATATGACGATTGTCCAGGCAAAAATCGTCGTCGTGAATGATCTTCAGGCAAGAAGGATAAGCGATGCAGAAAATCATTTAAGACAAGATTTATCAGCCATAGAGTCAATTGAAGCAACCATTGAAATCATTGATGTGGAAATGGGTAAAGAGCCTGTGTATTTGACGGTAGGTAAAACACCCCTTGAAAGGGTGGTAAAATTGCTTACAAAGTTATATTCCATAAGGGTTAGCAAAAATATGGGCTCCCTGATTTCCAAGGCGACTGATGACCGGTTCCACAAATATGTGGAACCGGTAGAATCAATTTTCAAAAACCTCCCTAAACAGTTGAAATGGCAGTCTTTTCTGGTTCATGATCTACTTTTATTAACCGAAATTCCCTCAAAAATTCAAAAAGCATCTATAAAACACGGTCTGAACAAAGCGCAAACAAAAGCGCTTGCAAGGCTTGAGGCCACATGCAGGAAAAAAGAACTCTCGGTATTATCAGAAGAACCTTGATCATAGGAAAGCTAAAATCCACATAAATTCATTTTCAGGAAATTACATACACTGAATATCAAAACAAAGATGTTACTGAATGGAGAAATCTGAAATTTTGCTAAGGGTATTGTTTTCAATTGTTTTTATCCTGACCACAATGAATTTGTTTGACAACACCCCCATCTTTTGATAAAAATATGCAAAAAAGAAGGGGGTCTTACAATATGTTATATCGCTTTGCAGAAATTGATCTTGACGTCTGGCTCAATAAATCTAACCGGAAGCCTTTGGTACTTAGAGGTGCCCGCCAAGTGGGAAAATCCACATTGGTCAGAGAATTTGCCAGAAAAAGAAAAAAAAATCTTATTGAAATAAACCTGGAACGGCATCTGTTTCTGGATGATATTTTTAAAACCCTTGATATCAATGCTGCTCTAAGAGAAATAGAAGTATTAAGCGGTATACCAATATCTTCCCCTGATACCATACTTTTTCTTGACGAAATTCAGTCCACACCACATGCGCTCCAACTTCTGCGGTATTTTTTTGAAGAAAAAAAAGAGTTGCCGGTCATTGCTGCAGGCTCGCTTTTAGAGTTTACCCTTGCTGATCATTCTTTTTCAATGCCCGTAGGACGGATCGAATATATGCATCTTGGCCCCATGACATTCAACGAGTTCATCATGGCTGTTGAGCCGTCCTTGACCCGATACATCGAAAATTTTTCAATGACCTCACCCCTTCCTGTGGCAGCCCATGAAAAGCTTAAAAAAAAGCAGCGAGATTATGTTCTTATCGGTGGTATGCCGGAAGCAGTTCAGATGTGGTGCGAGACCGGATCTGTCAGGGATGTGACAGATATTCACCGTTCAATAACAGAAACCTATCAGGATGATTTTTCAAAATATGCCCAAAAGCACCAACTGGCTCTAATGCAACGAATTTTCAGAACCATCCCAAGAATTGTCGGGAAAAAAGTAAAATACAGTAATATTTCTCGTGAGCATCCATCAAAAAACATTAAAGACGTCCTTGAACTTCTGTCAAAAGCAAAAATATGCCACAAGATTTATCACAGCCATTGTTCCGGTCTTCCGCTGAATGCAGATATCAAGGAAACCGTATACAAATTATTGTTTATGGATATTGGAATGATGAACCATATTTGTGGAAATGACTGGACGTTTCTTCAGTCCTTTCCGGATCACGAACTTGTCAATGAGGGTGCCATTGCCGAACAGTTCATCGGCCAACATCTTTTGTCAGCCCAAAGCCCCTCTCCATCGCTGAATTATTGGGTCAGACAGGCCAAAACATCCAATGCCGAAGTTGATTATGTTATATCCCAAGGCCCCTTAATTATACCGGTTGAAGTAAAATCAGGAAAAAGCGGTTCGTTAAAATCTCTCCAGCAATTTGTCACCCAAAAAAATATTTCCCTGGCTGTCCGATTTGACCTGAATCCTCCCGGTATCCAAGATATTTCGCACCAAATCAGCACTGCGAAGGGAATTGAATCCGCCAGTTATAAACTGCTATCCTTGCCTTTATACCTTATTGAAGCATTGCCAAAAGTTTTGGATGAAATCCGTTCAAGCTTATCTTGTTGATCAGTTAATGACACAAAAATTCAGAAGAAAATTCAAATCTAAAGTTTTCGCTCTTCGAATCCATAGGTCGGCCGTTCGAATCGGGCCGGGTGTACCACTTCCACAAAGAACATTCTGGTAACTTCTTTCTGGTTCAATTATATTTTAAGTAAAAATTATTTTTTAAATATCTTTACTGGTTTCTGAAATATTGTTACAGAATTCTAGAATCAGATTTTTTTATTTATCTGGTCGGATATCATTCAAATTCACAAGATAAACATGTCCGTATAATTAATTGTTCTACCAGTGGAGGCAATATGATGAGAGTAGTCGCAATATGGATTCTGATGATTGGATGCGTTGTGCACGCAGCAGAACCGATTGCGCCCGATGCTATCAGGACGTACAAAACGTTTAAGGAGGGAAAAGAGCTCTCGCTTCACATATTCAATCCTGATTCTCGCCCGTCAACAAACAGATACCCCGCTATCGTGTTCTTTTTTGGTGGCGGATGGAGGGTTGGAACCCCAAGGCAGTTTTATCAGCAGGCAAGAGAATTCTCGAAACACGGCATGGTTGCCATATCGGCACAATACCGTGTGAAGAGCACTCACTGGACAACTCCTGTTGAATGTGTCAAGGACGGGAAATCAGCCATCCGATGGATTCGAGAGCATGCTGACGAAATAGGAATCGACCCCAACAGGATCGTTTCAGCAGGAGGATCGGCGGGCGGGCACATTGCGGCATGTACCGGGGTCATTGAAGGACAGGATGAAGAGAATGAAGACACGGAAGTTAGTTCCCTGCCCAATGCCATGGTGCTCTACAATCCAGTCGTCGCTTTCAGAAATATTTCGATATCTCCGTCCGACCATGTGAGAGGAGGTCTGCCGCCTACACTGATTTTTCATGGCACGGCTGACAGTAAAGTGCCATTTGGTAGTGTAGAGCGCTTCACGAAGCTGATGAAAGACGCAGGTAATACCTGTATGCTGGTGCCCTTCGATGGAAAAGGCCACGGGTTCTATAACGGCTCGCACTTCCGCCCGCGAAATGGGGACGCGGATTTTAACATTACCATGGAAAAGAGCATCGACTTTCTGATCGGGCTCGGCTTTCTGGAGGATATGAAAAGGTAAAAGCAAGCCATGTATCTAAGGTAACTTCCTTGGATATAATCAATCATCACCCATTTCACGTTCAATGATTTGTACGATTTCATCTACGTCATCAGCAAAAACATCTGAAAGCCAGATCTTCTGAGGATAAATCATTACATTAGAGCCCTTAGCGCAAAGCCCCATACATCCTGAAGTGGAAATTCTGACCCTTCCTTTCCAGCCTTTTTCGTTAACTTTGTCTTTTAATTTTGATTTAATAAGTTTGCTGTTATTGTCTGCACACGATTTTCTTATTCCAGCACGATCATTGGTACAAACAAAAACATGAGATACGTAGGGCGATTCTTTTCGTTTTAGCATTATTAAACTCCTTATTTGTTTTTTATTTGGTATCAATTTTAAATCTTTTTATCAAAGCAAAAGTTATTAAATATCAATTGATACCAGAAACTCTGCAAAAAAAATCATTAGAAATAGACCACAGCAATAAATAAAGATGGTGTTTTAGCTACCTTGTTTCTAAAGTTCCCAGTTCTGGCGTAATATATCCATATTATCAACAAGAATTTCCATATATGCTTCCTCCATCTCAATCATTTCCTTATCCTTTTGCCTCAACCATTCAGACAACCAGGCAAAGCGTAATGCAAGCAGGTACTCTGGGAAAAATTGCCATCCCATTTCACTGAAAAGTTTTTGTTGCCGAATCTTTTGCAAAAAAGTCATGACCATGGGCATTCCAAATCCTTCCGGGTTTTCGATACCAGCACACCCCACAAGGTTGGCTGCATCATAAATATCAGGTTTTATTCCGGTAAATTCCCAATCAATCACAGCCTTAATCTGGTCATGGTCCCATATTGCGTTCAGAGGGTGAAGATCACCATGACAGAAGGAAATAGGCAATTTGTCATGAATGGACATAAACTTTTTTTCCAGGAAGGTTAAAAATGGCAGGTATCTTTTATAGACCTTATAGTCATAAATTTTCATTTCACTGAATATTTTGTAAATATACTTTTTAATGGAAAAGGATTCCAGCAAAATACTGTTTTCTATACCTTTTGAAGCTTTGGAAAGACGGATCAAAAAAGAAGCAAAACTTTTCCCCATTGTTGCTGATGACAGATAGTCTGGTCGTTTGATACCAGTACTGTCCAAAAATTGGGAGACTTGAAAACAGGAACCCTCAAAAAATGGTAGAAACTTACCTGAATTTGATTTTTTGTATGACAGTGCTTGTGTAAGCCCTTTTTGATTCAAGTATTCAATAGCTCTTGCAACCGTATGTCTGACCTTGAATTTACTTTCAGGAAATTGTTCAAGCAAAAGAAGAGTACCGTCTTTATCCTGAAAAACAATTCGTGCGATTGTTCGCTCTGGACTTCCCTGAATTTCAATATCCCGACAGACACAATCAAAATTAATGTTCCACTGATATTTCAGCCATTCAACAAAAGCATCACCTTTTTCATCAAACAAGTCTTTCAATTTGGGACCCCGAATTTTTTTTTAGCAATCCACCAGCGGTATTCCACGATCAAACTAAGGTATAAAATCGATCATAAAAAATTTATCATAAATATGGTTTGAGGTACAGGATGTTCCTTGCTTTTTTAGGTGCTGGATTTCTTCAGGATACCAAAACAATTGGTAACTTACTTTAGCCAAATATTTGGCACAGGTTTGATGCAAGTACTCTTGAGCTCCATTCAATCAGCTTTGTCTCCAATTATGTCGCGAGTTTTTTTTGCTGCGGTTTTATAGATGAGCAGCAATCTCTCTTTGCTATAACAATTTGTGATGTTTTTATGATTGAATCAGGACTGCTATTCTTAATGGTTTCTGTTTAAGGTTTAAACCCACCGGCTTTAAGCCGGTGGTTGTTTAGTGATCATCCTTTAATACTCTTTTCGAGAAGTTCATTTATCCTGCTTATAAAATCTTTATTTTGACAGGGTTTTGAAATATGCTCAATATTCGGATCATTATGTTTTAACTCTTTGATTGACTCTAAGAATTCTATATTCCCCGAGACAAAAAGTATGGGAACTATCTGGTCTGTTGCTCTGATGTGATGATATATGTCCATACCATTCATACCTCCGGGAAGAATATAGTCTAAACTTATTAAATTATACCTATTTTTATCCCATAGATCTTTTGCAGCCTGGCCATTGTATGCTACATCAACTTTATGCTTAAAGGGATCTTGTGTTAATACCTTGTATTGAACATCAGAGATAGCTTTTACATCCTCAACAAGAAGAATAGATTTTTCAATATATACTGTTTTTTCTCTGAACTCTGCAATTTCTTCATTTGACAGCTCTTTTTGAAAGACAGGGAAAAGGATGCTGAATTTAGTCCCAGAACCTGATTTTGACTCACCCGAAAGTCTGCCTTTGTGCTGTTCAATATATCTTTTTACATTGGCCATTCCATAGCCGGTTCCCTTAATCCCATCTTTATACGAGTTCATCACATCCTGAGTCCCTTTTAAAGAGAAAGAGGGCTCATAGATACTTTCCAGATACTCTTTGGGGATGCCGCATCCGTTATCCTCAATCTCAAAACAGATATTCTCACCTGAGAAATATGTCCGTATGCTGATTCTTGGATATTCAGTCATGCTGAGGGCATGGATAGAATTTTGTATTAGATTTACAAGCGCATGCTCTATCATTCCAGGATCTGCAAGAAGATCCGGTACCCCGGGCTTATATTCCTTTATAAGTTCAATCCCCTCCAGATCTTTTCTTAATAGATTTACAACAAGATTAATTTTTTCATTGATACTGAAAAATTCCTGTTTTGGCTCCTGGTCTTTGGCAAACACAACCAGGTTTCTTGTTAAATTTTTGCCTCGGATGGTCTGTTCAAAAACCAACTCAAGCGTCTTTTTTATTTCAGTATCCTTACAATCAAAAAGGGCAAGTTCTGTGTTTCCCATGATAACACCCAAAACATTATTGAAATCATGGGCTATTTCCCCTGATATCTGACCCACCAAAGCCAGCTTTTCACTCTCGCGCAGTTTGTTCTCTGTTTGTTTGCGTTCTTGAAATTCTTTTTTTAGTCTATTGTTAGCAGCCATTAATTTTTTCTGTTCTCTGAATAAAAGGCTTGACGCCGTCTTGGCCTCAATAATTGATTTTTCAAGTTTCTGAAACAGATAAGTGACAATGAGTGTTGTGAAGATATTGATATAAAAAATATCGCTTGAAACCTGAAACCAGAAAAAAAGCGGTTTGTCTGTAAAAAGCATTCCTTCCCAGAAACCGATTTTTAATAAAATACCAATACCGACCAGGGTGATTGTGTTGAGGAGTATTGAAAGGATCATACCTGTCCATCCGAGCAGGACAGAGGCGATAATACTATACGAGAATAACCATTCTCGTGGTGCAACAAATGGTCCCACTGAATATATAATGGAAATACCTACTGCGAATATCATCAGTGATGAGACGTTTGCCCTTTTTCTATAGCTGATGGTCGGGAAGGAAAAAATCACCAGGCAGCATAGATAGGAAAAGGCTATTACACTGATAATCGCCCAATAATGATGCTTAATCAAGCTGGGAAAATTTACGGCACCCATTATGACTATACTGAATAAAGAAAAAACTATGAAACCATAGAGAATTGTTTCTTTCCAATGATTAACATCATTGGGATTTAAAACAGCTTTAGGAGCAAACCGAAGGTACAATTGTTTTAAAAAGGAGACATCACCCGTCATTGTGTTTTCTCCGAGATCGAGATAATGATATATCCGATGTTATAGTTTTTTTTCTTTAATCTCATTATCTTTTGTATCGTTATTGTTAGTATCAATGTATTTGAATGCAAGTCCGCCCATGCTGATATCAATTATCTGGCCTAATTTGTTAGAACGGGGGCTTATGGCCGCATAGACTCCTTCAACAGCTCTATACCGCTTGCTTTTTCGTCTTTCAACAGTCCTTTTTCTACCAACCATGATATGCTCTCTTTATTTGATCGGTTCAGTCAATTTTTTTTCTTGTTCTAATATACAAAGCACAAAACATGCCATTTGATGAATACTTATCAATAGCAGTTCTATAAAATATTAATATTGAGGTGGGCCCCAAAGCATGAACAAACAAAATGCTTAAATAATATCTGAGTTTTTTTATTTTATAAAGATAATGTCAATGGCCTGGCAATACCCATATCTCTGTTTGTTTTTTTGGAAAAGAGAATAAATAGATAGAAAAACGAAATCTTTTACCCTAAAATATCACATTGTTTTCTCAAATCGTTTTAGACCTCCATTCGTCAGTATTAAATTCTAATAAAGACCCTATTACCCCAAGGGTCAAGGTTTTATAAATCAGAAATGGCTTTTCCGTTGCCTATAATCCAATTTTAGTATGTATAATCTTTCCTGTTGTATTTTTTAAATCCGAGAATGATTATCTCCAATATACGTAGTAGGGGCAGTGAAGTAATTTGCTATTGAATTTTGGGACAGTTTTCATGTATGGGATAAAGCTTGTCCTACTCTTGAGACTTGTCCTGTTCTTGCGACAAATTTAAAAATTTCCAAATTATTCTTTAAATTCAGACTATTAGAATTTCATAAAGCCGAAAACACACTGGATTGTCCTATGTTTAAGACAAAATATAAAAATGATGGTTTTTACAACTATCTGAATTTAATATATTTTTTATAATTTGCATGCTGGCACACATATTGTAATACCAAAAAGTATCACGATAAAAACAAAGTGTGATTATGAACCATAAAAGGGAAATTATACTTTTTGCACATAAAAATGCTTCAAAAAAAGGTGTACCTTAAGGTGTGAACCAAAGATCTCACCCATGGCAAAATGACACCCTATGTTCTTTATGAGGGAGTTTGCCATCAATGCTGGAACAAAATAAATTAGGAATTCCATAATGAATTATTCAGCAAAGCAAACAAAAAAGAATGGCCTTTCAATGCATCCTGCACTGCATATGGGTTGGGTGGCTGGAATTGCGCAAGGCATCGACATTGAAAATAAAAATTTTAATGGCGGTTTGGGTTTGCCCTTTCATCAAACAACGTTATCCGTTATTTATTTTCGCACAAAAGATGAGAGGACTTTTTCATTAGGAAAAAGACAACCCTAATTATTTCCCAGCGTTGTATGCTTCGTATTAGTTTGCAAACATTACAATGATTGCTGGGTTGTGTAATGGGTTTGCCGTTAAGGTCCACGATTGTGACAGCTATTTGGTTCGCTTTGCCCGGAACGCTTCAGGCAAATAACCATGCAATGGTTGCCAGGCCTGCCAGCCCGACTCCGACCCAGTTGATCCACAGCAGTTTTTCCTTAAACACCGTAATGGCAAGAAAAACAGACAGGCCCACAATGCCGATGCTGTTCATACCAAAAATGATGGAACTTTCAAAAATTTGGCTGTTCAGGGCATTGATCATGAAGAACATGGATCCGAAATTACAAAGACCCAGAAGAATTCCGGCAAAAAGTACCCGGGGCCTGATAAAAGGTTTCAGGGGCAGTTTTTTTAAGAAACAGGCAATGAATCCTGCAATAAACGCCCAGGTAAACGATGCCCCAGTAAACAGGGCAGAATGACCCGGGGTAATATGTTCCTGCTGGGCATATTTCAAGATGACATCCAATGATCCCATACCAATAAACAAAATGATGGGAAAGTAAACATAACGCATATGGATTTTGGAAGATTTCTTTTTGACGGCGGTCAGGGCAAGGGCTGTCACAGCCAGGCCAATGCCTGTTAATTTCATCATGCTGACAGGTTCAAGGTAGTAAAAAATGGAATACCCCATGGGGATAGCCACCGACATTTTTGTGGACACAGTAGTTACAGCCAACCCTGCTTTTTGGGCGGAGATGCCCATCATGAAAAACATGATAATCAGCAATATTCCGATACCGGCAGATAGAAAAAACCAGTCCTGCCTTGACATCTCGAGGTAATATCTCACCAATCCCTTGTCGTAAAGGAACATGCCTATAAAGGAAGCCGTGATATAATTTAAAATGATGACATGGAATAGTTCGATTTTAAATCGTTCAAGGCTTCTGAAAATCATTAAGATGGATGTCGAACTCAGGATACAGAACAACAGGTGAACCATAATTTTTTAAAAGCCTTTTTAAAGAGTAAATGATTAAATTATCATACCCATTTTTCTTGGCAGGTTATCACAAATAACTGCTCGCATGGTATATATTCTGAATCACATTTTCTAACCCGTCAACCCAATACTTACCTAATCTCAAAACCCTTTTCTAAAAAAGCCATAGCCATTAAGGCCAGAGAAGCCTTGGATGAGGCCAAAGGTTTCGCTTATAAAGAGTGAGTCCCCTTTTTTCAATTTATTGATATGATCACCCCCCTGGACTTCCACCGGACGGCCTGTGATCACCTGCCTCAATTTTTTAGCTACTTCTTGACAAAAGGCAAAAAAGTATTTATTTATCCGTTCTTAATAAGATGTACAAGCTTTGGAGGCGTTGCTCATGCTAAAAACAAATAAACTTAAAGAAAAATTACAAACAGGTGCTCCTGTTATTGGCACTTTGTCAATTATTCCATCGCCTGTGGTAGCGGATATCTTGGCAGCATCAGGACTAGATTTT
>Ga0307988_1001714_pt1 | contig 11857 bp, 14 predicted proteins | sample EllFjometagen183_FD_203166 | JGI IMG/M metagenome (GOLD analysis project Ga0307988, IMG submission 203166) | Marine microbial communities from Ellis Fjord, Antarctic Ocean - #183 | ecosystem: Environmental > Aquatic > Marine > Unclassified | place: Southern Ocean | collected 2014-10-08 | reverse complement strand
AAAAGGCCACCTGCTTTTCAGGGATGCGGGTTCGGATGATCCGAACGGCGAAGACGATCATGAGCAGGAAAACGGCCAGGACCGGCCAGACCGAATCCAAACGGAAGATGAATTTCAGAATATAACCGAGCAGAAAGAGTTGTGCAAAGGTTCGGATCGTCCCGATCAGGAGGTCTTTTTCCAGCCTGAGCCCATGATACAGGGATGCGCCCCCCGCTGCAACAATGAACACCAGGGCCAGAACGAGCTGATATGGGCCGATTTCAATGATGCTATGGGTCATGGGATTCCTCTATTCCGCCATGGGTCACCCTCAAGAATCGGGGTTTCACCCGCTGCGGTGTGTATGTCCTGTGGGTGATGACCAGCAGGGTAAGCCCCGATTCCACATTTAACCGCTCAAGGAGCCCCATTACGGCCCCGGCGCTGTCAGGGTCAAGGGCGCTGGTGGGTTCATCAAGGAGCAGAACTTCGGGTGCAAGCAGTAACCCCCGGATCAGGCAGACCCTCTGAAGTTGGCCTACGGAGAGGTTCATGGCATGTTCATTCAGTCCCATATTATGGAGATGCACTTCCTTTAAAAGATTTTCCAGTTCATCATGATTGGGCTTTTTCAGGTGATGGTTGTTTTTAAATGAAAAGGGGAGCAGGAGGTTTTCCTGAACGGAACCATCCATCACCGCGGGGGTCTGTTGAATATACAACAGGGACTGACGAAGCCGGGGCGGGGGGTAATCCTCCAGCGGTTTTCCCTTGAACCGTATTTCACCGGAGTTGGGGTCTTCAAGGCGGTTCATGAGCCGCAAAAAGGTTGTTTTTCCGGCGCCGGAAGGGCCCTTAATCAGATAGAAGGCGCCCTCTCGAATGGAAAGGGAGAGATCCGTAAAAAGGGCTGCCTGTTCAGGAAATCCAAAGGTTACACTGTGAAAATCAATAATCCCCATTCCGAAATCCTAAATTAATTCCGCCATTTGACAAATTTTCTTTCGCAGGCCCGCAACCCGCCGTTAATCAGATAACCGATCAGACCGATGACCAGCATGCCGGCCAGTATTTCATCCGGCCGCTGAATGTCACGGGCTGTCATGATCATATATCCGAGCCCGTAACCGGTCCTGACGCCGGTAAACTCCGCAGCCACCAGGGTCATCCAGCCGATGCCCACGCCGATGCGCAACCCCACAAAAATTGAAGGGATGGCGCCGGGCAGCAATACTTTGAAGAAGATATCTTTTCTTTTGGCGTTCAGTGTTTGGGCAACCTCAAAATAGATGGGGTTGATGGTCAAAACCCCTGAGACGGTGTTGAGCACAATGGGAAAGAACGCACCTAGAAAAATGATGAAGGCCGCTGATTTCATGCCGATGCCGAACCACAGGATGGCGATGGGAATCCACGCGAGGGGCGGGATGGGTCGGACCAGCTCCACCAGGGGGTTGGTAATGCGCCTGAGGCGGGGTGACCACCCCATTAACAGGCCCAGTGGAATCCCCAGAAGGGCAGCGCCCAGAAATCCCAGGGACACCCGGTAGAGGCTGTAAAGAATGTGATTGGGCAGAAGATGCCCCGGCGGCATACCGATGACCACCAGATCTTTTAATCCCAGAATGATTTTAATGGGAGAGGGGAGCAGATGGATGGGAATCACATGGATACTGCAAAGTACCTGCCACAAAACAAGCAGGACGAGTATCAGAATGTAGCGGTCAAATTTCATTTACCGATGGCTTTTCGCGGATTTCCAAGGCTGAAATGGAAGATGTGTGAGTTTATACGTTCGATTCGCAGGCGGCCTGTTTTGCGATGAGCTCACGGACGACCGGAACCAATTCATTCGGGATCTCCATGAATGTGTGGTCTGGGTTCTCAAGAGCCGCTTCATCTTCTGCGAGGGATTCCAATTCGGTCTGTGAGTCATAATGCTCGATGACACGTTTTACCCTGGATTCATCCCATCCGGGTGGAAAGTTGTTTTTGTTTTCCATTATTTTTTCCTCCTTTGTCGGCGTCTATAGGCTTTCAATGGTTTTCCCGTCAATTCGTAGGCAGTGATAACAAAAACGCTTGCAGGAATTGGATCGGGAACATATATCACACGAAGACACCTTCCAGACTCGGTTTTTCCAATTGCGACGCGTGAGCCATCTTTTCCAGGCCGATCTTCACCAGGACTTTCCAGAACATCCCGCACTTCATCTTCCCATACCCCGTGGTTGTTTATATGAGGCCGGTTGGACTCTGGATCCATGAAATATCGGATTTTCATTTTAATTTCCCAACAACTTTTTCAAGCACCCCGGGATCAATAAACCGGTTCACAAAGGTTTCCGCATGGGGTACGTCAATATATTTCAGGCGGGAGAGAAAATCCACATATTCCGTTTCGCCGTCTATGCTCAATTCGTAGGTGTAGTTCACATTCTTCATGGCAATTCGAACCGTTTCTTCGTCCATGCCGGTGTATTTCATGCCGATTTTTACGGCTTCGTCGGGATGTTGATTGATAAAGCGGGTCGCTTCCACATGGGCTTTGACCAGACCTTCAACATTTTGCGGCTGCCGGTTCCGGAACCCATCATCTGAAACCAGGACGCAACAGGGGTGATTTTTCCAGATCTGGTTGGAAGTGAGAAGCACCTCGCCCACGCCCATGGTCTGGGCTTTGGCAGGGTAGGGTTCCCAGGCAATAAACGCATCGATCTGATCGGTTTTTAGCGCTCCAATCATCTCGGGGGGTTTTAGAACAATGATACTCACCTTTTTGGGGTCCACCTTGAATTTCCTAAGGGCTTTCTGAAGCAGGAAATCCTGTACCGTTGAATGGCCGGGAATGGCAACGGTTTTCCCCGAAAGGTCGGCGGGTTCTTTAATGGGGGATCCTTTTTTCACCATGATGGCGGACCCTTCGGTATTGACTTGGGCCAGCACGGTCGCTTTGGCCACCCCGTTGGCCACCGCAGTGGTGGCAGGGGCTTCCCCCACATATCCCATGTCCAGGGCCCCTGCGGCAAAGGCGCTCATCTCCTCGGGCCCCGCCCTGAAGATGCCCGCGACTTTCGCATCAACACCGTTTTTTTGGTAGAACCCTTTTTCCATGGCGACCCAACAGGCCAGTTGATGAATGTCACTTTGCAGGTATCCGATGCGGACGTTATTTTTCTCTGCCTCGGCATTGCCGGTCACGGGTAACAGGCAGCAAAACAGAACAAGAAGAAATATAAGGGATATTGCTTTTTTCATGGTGAACTCCAGAAAATATGTGCTTTTAATCAGGTTGCGACACTTCATAATAGCGATTCGACGTCATACCTGCAAACAAAACCGCACCGGGGCAGGGTGCCACCAGCTTTTTTTTCCATTGGGAACCGATAATGTTAAACAATTCCAGACAGGCGGAACAGAGATGGGTGGTTTTCCCCAGGGAATAGGGGATGGGTTGGCCGTCTTCAATAAAATATTCAGGTTCGATGAAGTTGGCGTGATTGGCGCAATGGTTTACGAACAGGTCTTCATAGCTCAAACGATGGATGCCCATGACTTTAAGCCATCGGCCAGTTCGTTTTTTCTCGTTGCTGTCTATTTCTTCCCAGGCAGCCGGTTTGGCGGTCTGGTAACTTTCGCGATCCAAAAGAGCCTGCTGCTCATCGGGCCCGGGAAATGTGCGGCAGCGGAATTTGGAATTCGTAATCCGAGCGTCTTCCACCAGACCCCATGGGGCCAGATTTCGGGAGCTGACCACCAGTATCTGGCCAAAGTGGGGGGAGGTTTTGTACCAGGAGAGTTGTCTTTTGCAGAGGTCGTATGCTTCCCAGGCATCAGGGGGTACATACCCCAGGTCGATTTTTTTGGAAAGCGGCACACATACGGCCTTTTTTGCCTCCTGCATGGGAATACCGTTTTTCGCCGCCACGGCCTTTACATGCTCAAAACGTTCAGAATCAATCCAGTAAATGTATTTTATGAATCCGCTGTGCCGGATGATTTTCGTCTCCTTAAAGATCGGAAGAAAGAGAATCTTCGAGTCGACCCAATTATAGTTAAGAACATTTTCAGGTCAACCCTAAAGTTGGCAAATTTGAACATTGAGATTTGGAAAAGCAGAAACACGCAAAGAAAATCCTGACAATCCGACCGGAGATGCCGGTGATCATTTATTCCCACGTTCTGACAACTCAATCCAGATCGTTGAAGATAGGTCAATCAAAGCTTTGACCCCTTGGAAACTAAACTTTTGCGTTGACTCCAACGTGTAATTTCACTAGGGTTTTTTCACGAAAAACAACATTTTATAATCATCTCACACACTATCACGAAGGAGAAAATTATTATGAGAGGTAAACTGGCAATCATCTTATTGGTCGTTCTTTTTGCAAGCCCGCTGGCAGCCAAAGAGCTCACGGGAACCCTTCAGCAGATCAAAAATACCGGTCAAATCAGAATCGGCATTCGTACCTCCGAACCACCCATGTCATTTTTAGATAAAGCCGGCAAACCGAATGGTTATTCAATCGAACTGGGCCAATCTGTCGTAAAAGAGGTTGAAAAGAGAATCGGGGCGAAAGTAAAGGTGCAATATGTTCCCATAACGGCTGAGAACAGGTTCAAAGCATTGGTCGGCAATAAAATTGACATATTATGCGGTTCGACGACTAAAACACTTTCCCGCAGTGAACTTGTTGCTTTTACCCAACTGACATTTGTCACCGGCGCTTCACTAATGACCTTACAAAATGAAAAGAATCGTGATTCCTCCGGTTTTAAAGGAAAGAAAATTGGCGTCGTGAAAGACACAACGACCGCTATTTCTTTAAAAAATCTCCTTCAAGAAACATCGACAAAGGCAGAAATTGTCTTTTTCAATTCAGCGAAGGATGGCGTTGACGCCCTGCGAAAGAAAAAAATTGATGCCTATGCCGCCGACCAGATCGTACTTATCGGTATTGCCTCAGAGGCTCAAAACCGGATGGATTTTGCCATTGATCCTAACGTCTTTTCCTTCGAACCCTTTGCATTTGCCGTAAGACGAAATGATGCGGATTTTCGCCTCGCTGCAGATCGCGCCATATCCGATCTGTGCCGGTCGAAAAAGATATTTGAAATTTACGACAAGTGGGTTGGAGAATATACGGGGCAAAGGCTGCCCATATACGATGCCATGGTCAAACTGAATTCTACACCGGAATAGGAATTGATGGGCTCGGTTCTAACTTCAATTTTCTAACGCCAGCCATTCGAGGAATCATATTGCTGGAGATCGTATGAGATTGTACGATGAACATGCGGCTACGATCTTCCAGAGTGAACTCTACTTTAACAAGTCACCACGGGATTTGTATAGGATACGATTAAAACATGATGAGGAGGAAACAATGATCAAAAAGCTGTTTGTTGTAGGCATTGGACTGATGCTGCTGGGGCGGTGGAGGAAGCTGCTCGTGATGCCAAAGTGGCCACGAAGTAAAATCCCCGCACCTTATGGGGGGCTGAGAAGAGCAGGATCTGACAGTCTTAAGAGCGTTTCTTTAAGGAGACCTTATGAAATGCCCATATTGTGGATGTAAAGAGTTTTATTTTAAGAATCCGGATGATGAATATGAAGTGTACGAATTTTTCTACAACAAGGGGGACATTTCTTTTAAGGACGATGTAGATGAAAACGATATCCCCCAAATTAACGATTCAACAGAAACCTATTGTAACAAATGCTCATGGCATGGAAAACAGGAATCCTTACGCTAGCTAATGAGCGTTGTACAGAATTTATCCCGAGACCCTAAGGATTAATTGAAGAAAGAAGGAAAAACACTATGACACAACTCTTAACTGTTGGCGTGATTGGCAAATCACTGAAAGAAAACGAAAAACGGGTAGCCATTCATCCGGAACATATAAAACGTATTCCACAGAGTTTACGAAAACAAATCACTTTTGAAGAGGGGTATGGGTTGAGATTTGGTTTTGATGACAATACTTTAGCCAAACTTACATCAGGACGAGTTGCTTTCAGAGAAGAGATACTGAAAGACTTCGATTGTGTGCTAATGCCCAAACCTTTGGCAAAAGATTTGTCTCAGGTGCGAGAAGGCGCAATTGTATGGGGGTGGCCGCATTGCGTACAACAGAAAGAAATTACGCAGGTATCAATTGAAAGAAAATTAACCATTATTGCCTGGGAAGAAATGTTTACATGGAGTCGAACAGGCGATAAAAATATGCATATTTTTTATAAAAATAATGAAATTGCAGGCTATGCTGGAGTAAACCATGCACTAAGTCTGATGGGAATTAACGGGTATTATGGAAAATCGCTAAAAGCAGTGGTATTCAGCTTTGGATCGGTAAGTCGGGGCGCAGTATATGCATTGCAGGGTCAAGGTTTGCGAGATATCACGGTCTATACGGGTCGCCCATCAACAGAAGTGAGAGATCAACTGCCTGGCATATCATTCAAACAAATGAAGAATGACGGTTCAGGTAATATGCTTATAGTTGAATCTGACAGCAGTACTCGCCCATTTGCAGAAGCATTATCAGATGCGCAAATAATTGTTAACGGAACACTTCAGGATATTGACCATCCAAAAATGTTTGTCCCTGCGCATGATGCGGAAAAATTGATGAAAGGCACCCTTATTATTGACATAAGCTGTGATGAAGGAATGGGCTTTTGCTGTGCCAGGCCAACATCCTTTGAACAGCCAATATTTGAAGTAGCGGGTAAATTTTATTACGCAGTAGACCACAGCCCAAGTTTTTATTGGAATTCTGCCTCATGGGAAATTTCAAAAGCATTACTTCCGTTTTTGCCCAGAGTTATTGAGGGACCCAAAACATGGGAAAAGAATAAAACAATTTCAAAATCCATAGAAATCCGCAATGGAGTCATTCAAAATCCAAAAATTCTTTCATTTCAAAATCGCGAGAAAGAGTATCCGCACAAATTTCGTTAATAAAATTTGATATAGCTGAGCCATTTACTTCCTTTTAATGAACATCTGTTCTGGAAAGAAATGTATTTTATGAATCCGCTGATGGGGCTTCCTCCGTTGCAGCCTTTCTGGTTTTGGGTTCACGGGGTTTGCGGGCTTTTCTGACCTTCCCCTCTTTCACAGGCTTTTCCGCTTTTTCATCCTGCAGGCTCGCTTCCACCAGGAAGCTGATATCCCGCATCACCAGAGGAGACTGGGTGGCGGTGATCCCCACCTGGAGCCCCTGGTAACAGAAGGGGCATGCCGAGACCAACTCTTCGGCGCCTGTTTCCTCCGCTTCCCGTATCCGTCTCTGGGCCATTTTATTTTGAATGTCGGGGTATCCCGATTTTAGGCCTCCGCCGGCGCCGCAGCACCTGGAGTATTCACGGTTTCGGGGCATTTCGATCAATTCCAGGCCGGGAATGGCTTCCATGATAAACCGAGGATCATCGTAGACGCCCGACGCACGACCCAGATGGCATGGGTCATGATAGGTAACTTTTTTATTCACGGGGGTCTTGAATTTCAGTTTTCCCTCCTCATACAAACGGCGCAGGAACTCCACCGTATGGAGGACCTCAAAGTTCAGGTTTCCCACTTTGGGGTAGTCTTCTTTGATGGTTTTAAAACAACCGGAACAGGAGGAGATGAGGGTTTGAAAACCCGCGTCATTAAACATCCGGATATTGTCCCCGGCGATCCGTTCAAATTCCGGATCTCCCATCCTTAACATGACGCTGCCGCAGCATTTTTCGTCTTTCCCGAAGATTCCGTAGTCGATGCTCAGGGTTTCAAGGATATTGATGGTGCTGACCGCCACCTGCTTGACGTTGATGTCATAGGCCGCAGTGCATCCCAGAAACAGCAGGACTTTGCCGTTTGTTTTTTTCATCTCCCTGGGCAGATCCGCAATGAGGCCTTCTTTTTTGGCCCGCCTGGCCCATTTGGCGCGTCCGGCACGGGGCTGCTGCCAGGGGTTATCGTAGCTTTTAACGCTTTTCACCAGGGCCTTCTGGGTTTCCAGGGGCCCGTAGCCCGCCTGAACGATCAGCCGTCGGATATCTTCCCACAGGTTGACCGTATCGATCTTGGCAGGACACACGATATGGCACTGGCCGCAGGTGGAGCATTCATAAAGGTTCCGAACAAACTCCCGCACCTGAGCATCGGTAACCTCCTTGTAGCCGAAAACGGCGCCAATCAGCTTTTTGAGGGCACCGGGCCCTTTCTCGCTTCTGACCATGCGCCCGATCAATCCCTGCTGGGCGCGGATGATGTTTAAAAAATCCGTTACCTTGGCCCTGGGAATAATGCTCTCTTTGGAATCCTGGTCGTAAACCGGACACCAGGTGAGACATTCTCCGCAGCGGGTGCAGGCATCCAGTTCGATGAGGCGACGCATGTCCAGATTGCTAATGAGAATGTCGCGGACTTCTGCCTCCGGTGATGGAGAATCGGGTGCCTTCACTTCTGTTTGGGTGGGCTCGTGTGACGCTTCCTCAGCGTGGGTGGCCGTTCCCTTTTCCGCTTCAGGCTTTATTTCAGTCTCTATGGATTCGTTTTCCGTCATTTTATTCCCTGGGGTGAAATTTTGATGCTCATTTCATTTTATAATTCAAAAGCAATGTAAGGGGTGTATTAAACATATGCCGCATTTTCCCGAAAGGCAGGTACGCCACGAAAATAGCGCCTAACACGGCGTGGACCCACCAGAGATACGGATAGAAAGCACTCCATTGTACTCCCATGGGCGAAAGTAATCTGGAGATGGGATAGCCGATGAAGGAATAAATACCCACTTCGGGGGGAACCTGTGTCATCAGTATCCGTACCCCTTCGGTCACAAAACCGAAGAAGATCAGAAGGCCGATCAGGAGCAGGGCCAGATTGTCTTTGGCCTCGGCAACCACGTGGGGGGGCTTGATAATAAGCCGTTGAAGCGCCGCCAGCACGATGCCCAACAGGATTAAAATGCCGCAGAGGTCATTTACAAATGCCGTGAACCCGCTGTTTTTGTCAATCAGGATGACGGCAAGCGAACTTTCAGGCCCGATACGTGAGACAAAAAAGGTGAATATGCTCAACAGAAAACGGAACAGAATGGGTAAAAAGATGAGGGAATGAATGAACCATCGTTTGACACTTTCCTGAAGGAGCCGCCGCTGGAGGATTATATCCAGTAAAATGGTTTTCAGGATGGTGAAGAAATCCCTTGAAAAGAATGTGCCCCAAATGGATTCGGATACCAAACCCATCTTGCGGTGCATTGATTTTTCTTCACCCTGAACACTTCCCTGAAACCAGAAGTGAACCATCAAAAGAAGACCCAGAATGAGCAGTATTAACGCGACCCAGAAAAGAGGGCCGCCCATGGTCAGCGAACCATCGTGACACATGATGCAAATGAAGCTTTTGGAAGGAAGGACTGCATCGGCCGCGCCCACCGTATTCCCCGGGGTGTGGCAGCGCTGACAGAAATCCGCTCGGCCAGTGTCTTGAAGATTATGGTCGGTGAGGCCTATGGGCAATCCCTTGCCATTGGTGTGGGACAGACGAACCTCGTTGGTTGCTTTATCCAGATAAACAAATTTGGAAACACTGTGGCAGGCCTGGCAGCGAACCCGCAGGTGGGGTGCATGGATTTCTCCTGCACCATTGTGTACAGGATGGCAACTCAGGCATTGAGCGCCTGTTTTTGACTGGTGCGGAGACCGGGCAACATCCGTGTGGCACTGAATACATCCCACGAAAGCGTGACGTCCCTTTCGAATCTCCAAAGGATCGATTTTCAGGGAAACATTGATTTTATCAACGGTTCTGATACAGGCGTCTTTCTGATGACATTCCAGGCAAAAGGCCTGGGAAGCAAAGGCACCGGCATTGGTCTCCACATTGGGATAGCGGTGGCAATCCAGGCAATCCCGCGTTTTACCTTCCAGTTGCGGGGGCATCATGGGTTTGATTTCCCCGGCATTTACGTGCCACGCCAAGAAGAGTGATCCCAGACAAATGCTCAGATACAACATTCTCTTAATGAACTGTTCAATCCCTCGTTTTCCCATGTTATCCCTGTCTTTTCTGATTACACTTCAATGCTATCCAATTCTTCGGGATGTTCATGCATCATCTTTTCCCGGGTGGTTTTACCGTTGAATATGGTTTTTTCAACGGGGAATGTCTCCGGCCGCAAATGGGTTGTTACAATATGAACCACAAATTTAAGGGCCACGGCCAGAATCGCTTCATAGAGGTGCAGCACCTGGGCCAGGTTGATAAAAACCCCTGGCAGAAAGGTGGTGAAAAATTCCGGAAACCATAAAAACAGCCCGGTGAGCCCCATGGTATTCATACCCAGAAAGAGGGCCAGATAGTCGAATTTTTCCCAATAGGTAAAGCGATTGAAACGGGGGATGCTGCGTCTGCCGAAAAAATACCCCATGTGCTGAAACATATCCTTGATATCCTGAACCTTTGGAAAAAGGGACTGGGGACCCGTGATGCTCCCTTTGAGCACCAGCTTGAAATAAAAAAGCCAGATAATGTGAACCAGCACACAACCATAGGTGATGACGGCGAAAAATCGATGCAAATAGGCCAGATGCCCTGCTCCCCCCACCAGCCAGGCGAAGCCGTGGGCCCACCACTGGGCGCTGAATTTGAGGGAAAATCCGGTCACCGCAAGTCCGGTAAACCCGATCATCACCACCATATGCAACAGGCGTTGAAGGGGTGAGAAACGAATAAAAGTTTCCGGAGATTGTTTTTCCTGAGTTGTCATTTATGTTTCCTCAATTTTTCGTGAAGTTCCCGTAACATCCAAATGAAGCTGTGACCATAAAAGAATCCCACCACCAGGAGCACCAGGATCGTCATCAACACGGTAACGACCCGGATAAGGGCCACATGTGCTCTTTTCTCCCTGTCGTTTTCCGGCAGATCCCGGGTTGTGTTATGGATGACCACCTGGGTGAATCCTTCCGTTGCTTCGGGGTGACACCGTTTGCAGGCGGTGAGGGCTTCTTTTTTGTCTTTGAGGGACCGGCTATGGTGCGCGCCGTGGCAATCGGTGCAGAACGCTGCATGCTTATCCCCCAGGTTCACGGCGGCCTTGCCGTGATAGTTATCCAGGTAGGTGGCGGACTGAGCCGGGTGGCACGTGCCGCAAACGGAGACCATCTGTCGACCGATTTCCACACGGGAGAGGTGACCCTTGACGTAGTGGCTCGAATGACAATTGCCGCAGGTGGGGGCTTTCTGCTTTTCAGGAAGTTTATTGTATTCGTCAGGAGGATCGGTTTGTTGTTTCAAAAGCACCTTCGCGTGAGCCCCTATCAGGTATTGCTCAAAGACAGGCTTGTGACAGGCGTTGCAACGCTTATAGTCGTATTGACGGTTGGCATTCCCTTTCAGAAAGAAAGGATCTTCTGAATCGGGATGCATGGTTTGACCCCGTTTCATATCCCCGTGACATTGTTCACAGGAAAATGTGCCATGGGCGGATGCGGCAAAACGTCCCATGTCGATAAACCAGCCGGGTTGTCCATGAGGTGTGACGGCGGCTTCAGGACATTGGGGGCCCAACAGGGCCATGGAAAGCGTCAAGCAAAAGAGGAGCCTATCCCCGAACCGTTTTTGTCCAGGCAACCATTTTTTTAATTCCACCATGAAAGCGTTCATATTCGATTTTCCTGAACTGAATCAAATGATTTGCTTCTGAAATAAATTTCCAGAAAAAGAGCACTGGTTTTGTTCAAAAGATTGAATAGCGCTGTGGCAGTAGCCAGGGTGTCCATTTTTCGGTCCCACCCTTTCTTGATTTGTCGGATGTTTTCCGTAACATTCAAGGCTGTATGAACCAATTGATCATCCTCACCCGCACGCACTAA
>Ga0307988_1001713_pt1 | contig 11858 bp, 11 predicted proteins | sample EllFjometagen183_FD_203166 | JGI IMG/M metagenome (GOLD analysis project Ga0307988, IMG submission 203166) | Marine microbial communities from Ellis Fjord, Antarctic Ocean - #183 | ecosystem: Environmental > Aquatic > Marine > Unclassified | place: Southern Ocean | collected 2014-10-08 | reverse complement strand
CTAAAATCAAAAAATCGTTAATTTAATGAGAGTTAAAATAGGCTTTGGCGAAATCAAGGTCTTCTGTTGTGGTAATTTTAACATTGTATTTAAGGCCTTTGATAATTGATACATTCAGTCCCAAAAATTCTACTAAAGAAGCGTCATCCGTTCCCAAAAAATTTTTATCTTGGGCATGATCCATTGCTTCTGAGATTATTTTTAACAAAAAAGCCTGGGGGGTCTGTATCTGGTAGATACAATTTCGATCAAGTGTTTTTAAAACCACGTCATTGTGAGCTTCTTTTACAGTATCAATGGCTTTTATACCTGGAACGCAGGCTCCTTTTTCACCAGCGCCTGTAATACATCTTTCAATCAAATCATTGTTCACAAATGGGCGAACTCCATCATGTATAAGCACAATATCTTTTTCATAATTTTTTGACATTGTCTTTATCAAATCAAGCCCTTTTTGAACTGAATCCTGCCTCTCTTTACCACCGGGAACAAGAAAAATGTCTTTTGCACTTTTCGTCATAATTTCAAGAGGTTCAAGAATATTTTTTTTACAATACATGATGTCATCGGCAGGGATAACAAGAATAATTTCACCAGGTTGTTTGAAATTAAGAAATTTAAAAAGCGTGTGACATAAAACAGGCAAGTTATCTAGTGGCAGATATTGCTTTTTTAAATCAGAACCTAATCGTTCCCCTTTTCCGGCAGCAACTATTAAAAAAAAAATTTTATTATCTGGCATGATGTTTTAGTGCAAATAAGTTAGTTCTACTGGCAATGGTATTCCCTTGCCCATTGTATCTTCACCGTAATTAGCCGCAGAAAGAATTTTAATGTCGGCAAGTGCTCGAAGATCACCTTTAAATTCAATTTCTTCTATATTTTCTTTCTTAATCTTTCCACCGGCCCATTGGATATCTAAAACACTTGAAGCATCAAATTTGTCATCACCAATACAGAGGCTGACTTCACCTCCATAATGACGAACAATTTTAGCAACAAGCATACTTGGCCTGCTATGGAATCCCCTGTCTTTTGGGATGCCAACTTTAATCAACCCTCTTTCCATATTCTCATTTACAATTTCAAAGGCAAGCTCTTTTCCAGAAGACAGAAATTGCCACGCATAAAAAAGGCAAGAATTCACAGTGCGATCCAGCAAGATATCAGACTCAACCATATCTGATAACAATGCGCTAACGCTATTATATACATCCTTATGGCCAACATCATGAAGATGTCTTTCATAAAAATGCAGCAACCGGCCTGCCACTTGAAGGATATGAAAAACAATGGAAAAATGACCACGCAATTGTGTTAACTTTTTATTCTTTAAAGAAGATTTGGTGCTTATAACATAGGAATCAAAAGATGATTGCAGGTTATGAACCAGCATTTCAAAACGCCGGATTTCCACTTCGTTAATTTTTGCAGGGACAAGGTCTCTTAATTTTCTTACATCATACTTCTCATAAAATGCAAAATGTTCAAATCCTTCAATAATCTTTAAAAACTCACTTGCGATTCTGGTAAGATTTTTACCCTGTTCTTTAATATCTTCAAATTCATCAATGTCATGTTCCAAATGCTGCCCTGACAATATTTCCGGGAAATATGCTTTTCGATAACCATAATCCGGGATCCTTATATTAAGGCGCTCGGCCTCTACTAAAATTACAGGAGATGCTTTACGAAGGCAGTTTTGAATCATCTCATGAGTGTTTTGTGCTTCTTTTCTAAACCTCACTCTGTCTTTTTTTTCAAAATCATAAAAATTATATCGGTTTAAAATATGTTTCTGGGAATAGCCTGCAAGAGAAAAATGGCGGATCAAAGCACAAAATTCTCTGTAATAAACCCATTCTTTATTTTTTTTAGCACCGTGAAAATCAAGAAGATCCTCAAGAAGATGGGATGTTGTAATCAATTTAGAATATAATTTTTTTGTAAGCACATAATCTGAGTTGTTGGAATCAATTATAAATTTGATGCACTTAAGGTATTCATAGGAAAAAAGATTAACCTTTTCTTTAAACGATATATCACAAGAATTTTTCATAACAGCTTTACACAATAGTTTTAAATATTAATAAAAAATACGGTTTAATCAGCCAATAAGCCGAATCCTGTTCTTCTATCAAAGTTACCTTTGTTAAAAGCAACGGTCATTCATCTTGGATGCATGTTGCCATGCATCTCGAGCAACCTACCCGAAAGCATAAGCGGGCAACTTAAAATGCTTTCCTATTTGGTCTTGCACCAGGCGGGGTTTACCAAGCTCTTCCGGTCACCCGGAAAACTGGTGCGCTCTTACCGCACCGTTTCACCCTTACCTTTTGATCCCAATGGATTAAAAGGCGGTCTACTCTCTGTTGCACTTTCCTTCACGTCACCGTGACTCCACGTTATGGAGCGCCCTGCCCTATGGTGTTCGGACTTTCCTCCAGGTTTATAACCCGGCGACCGTTAAGTCTGGTTAAACCGTATTAACTTGCCTCTTCTTTAAAAAATAGAAACCTGCTACATTGCGGACATTTGATCAAGGTATCACCTCTTTGAATCTCTATGAAAAGTTGCGGTGGAATATTCATAAAACATCCCATACAAACTTCATTTTTGCCTTGAGCCACAGCTTCGCCATCATTCATTTTTGAAATAATCTTAAATTGTTCAAAAATCGTTGCGTCAAGAGCGCCACCTAATCTTTTCTTTTTTGATTTTAATTTACCTAATGCTTCAAGATCATCTTTGGAGTTTTTATCAATATCCATTTTCTCAGCATTAATTTTTTCTACCAGTTGGGCAAAATCATTTTCTGTCTCTTGTAATTTGCCTTCGAGTTCTTCTTTTTTTTCTGTCTCGGTAAACAATTCATCTTCAAGGCTCATTTTCCGCTTTGTATTATCATCTAATTCCCTTTTTAAAGCCTGGTATTCTTTGTTGGTTTTGACCATCCTCAAATGCTCATTGCTCTTCTGAATCCGGTCTAAAACCACCTGAATTTCATTCTCGTATTCTTTGCAGGATCTCTCAACTGTTTCAAATGCTTCTTTATCTTTGTTTAAAAGCGCTTCAAATTCTACAAGCTCTAAACCAATCTTCTTTTTTTCTTTATCAAATTCAACCAAGACTTTATCAAGCCTTATTATTTCATGTTCTGCTTCTTGTAATTTTGCCAAATTCTGAATATCTTTCTTAATTTTTTCTTCCATATTTATATATCCTTAAACTATATTAAAAGGGTCTATTTCATTTTCATATTTGAAAATCTCAAAGCCATAATCTTCTTCGTTTTTAGCATTTATTAATTTTTCTGCTAAAAGTTCTATCGCAATACTTTCTGAGCCAAAATGTCCAACATCAATCATGCCTAAATTTTTTTCTTCCACAGATCTTGCCTCATGATATTTGACATCTCCTGTGATAAAAACATCGGTTCCTGATTGGAAAAAATTTTCAATCAATGAGCCACCACTGCCGGTAATAACAGTAGCAGAATTTATTTTTAATTTATTATCTCCTATAATCCTTAAATACTTGAGATTCAAATTTTCTTTAATGTTCATGGCAAATTCTTTTAATGAAATTGCTTTTTCAAGCAACCCTTTTCTTCCAAAACAAGAATTACTATCATCGTCAGATAATGGCAGAATATTGTGCAAGCCAATAATTTCTGCAAAATAGTCATTTAACCCATTTTTTGCTTTATCAAGATTCGTATGAGCAGATATAATCGAAATTTTTTCCCGGGCAGATATTGCAATGACATTACCAGGCATATGGCTAAAATCAATGCTATTAGGAGACTTTATAAATAAGGGATGATGTGTCAATACGAGATCTGCATTAACTCTTGCAGCTTCCTTCATAACATCTATACTTGGGTCTAATGCAATAAGTATTTTGTTTACCGGCCAGGACATATTACCTGATTGAAGTCCTGAATTGTCCCAGTCTTCAGCAAAATCAAAAGGCGCTTCCTTATCAATCAATTTCAGGACATCATGTGTGGTTGCCTGCATTCATCTCCCATTAAACAAAAAAGGCGTGGTATTAATAACCACGCCTTTTTTAAGAATCTTTTTGCATTTATAATGCACAAATTTGTTATGCACAATCATGTATATGTTTTGCCTTATTTCTAACATTCTTTGCTTTCAAACATTGCTTGGTGGGTCCACCTGGGGTCGAACCAGGGACCTACCGGTTATGAGCCGGTGGCTCTACCAACTGAGCTATAGACCCTTTTTTTACCTGTCAGCAAATTCAACTAATATATAAATATTTCTTTAATATGTCAAGATTAATTATCAATAAATGTCTTTAATTTTTTACTTCTAGTCGGATGTCTTAGTTTCCTTAAAGCTTTGGCCTCAATTTGTCGTATTCTTTCTCGTGTGACTAGAAAATCTTTACCCACTTCTTCTAAAGTATGATCTGATTTCTCGCCAATCCCGAAACGCATACGCAACACTTTTTCTTCTCTTGGAGTTAAAGAAGCAAGCATTTTTCTTGTTTGCTCTGCAAGGTTATAGTCAATAGCAGCATCTGAAGGAAGAGAAAACTTCTTATCTTCTATAAAGTCACCAAGGTGGCTGTCTTCTTCTTCACCAATCGGAGTTTCTAAAGATATGGGTTCTTTTGCAATCTTTAGCACGCGACGGACTTTATCAATAGGAATCTCCATTTTTTCTGCAATCTCTTCAGGAGAAGGCTCTTTACCATTTTCCTGAACAAGATACCTTGAAGTCCTGATAAGCTTATTAATCGTTTCGATCATATGAACTGGTATTCGAATGGTTCTTGCCTGGTCTGCGATAGCCCTTGTAATTGCCTGTCGGATCCACCAGGTTGCATAAGTCGAAAATTTATACCCTCGTTTATATTCAAATTTTTCAACCGCTTTCATAAGACCGATATTGCCTTCCTGAATGAGATCTAAAAACTGAAGCCCACGGTTTGTATATTTCTTGGCAATACTGACTACCAGACGCAAATTTGCCCTGACAAGTTCTCTTTTCGCATAATCTGCTCTTGAGCGACCATTTTTAATTTTTCCTATTATTGTTTTCAGATCAGATGGTTCACCTTTAATAACATCTTTTTTCTCTGCCAACTGATCCAACATAGAGCTGAGGTCATCACACAATACTTCCAACTCAGCTTTATCAATATTTGAATTCTTTTCAGCCCATTTAAAAAATTCATCTTTGCTTTTCCCGTAACAATCCAACATCTTTTCTTGGGTTGCATTAAAACAGGAAGCACATCTGTTGAATAAATTATCAACGGCATCAAACCAGGTTATCATCTCAAGAATTCTTTCTTCAATCTTATCAATAACCTTTTTTTCAAACCTGAATTTTCTGAAAAGAACATAAATACTTTCAATATTTTCATTGATCTCATCATTGATTTTTTTAAGTTTCTTCCCTGTCAGGCTTTCTGAAATTATCCGGTCTCTTTTCTTCTGGTTCTCAAGATGAATTTTATTTACTTTTGCAATTGCTTCGACAAAGTCTTCTTCTTTAATATTTTCTTCAGGGTTAGCGCCTTCGTGCAGGTCCCTTAAAATAGCATTAAGCTCAAATTTATCAACCTTTAAACCTTCGAAAAAAACAAAGATTACTTTTACGGCTAATGGTGTATCCAACATAACTCTGAGTATATCTCGCTCACCAGACTCAATTTTTTTTGCAATTTCAATCTCACCTTCACGACTAAGCAAGGTCACCATGCCCATTTCTCGAAGATACATTTTAACAGGATCAGTTACAGTTCCAAAGTCAGCATCTGAACTGGATGTTTTCTTTACAACCTTTGATTTCACCGGTTTTTTCTTGGTCTCTTTTACTTTTTTCTTAGCATCTGCTTTTGAAACTTTTTTCTTGGGGCTTTTTGCCTTGGTTTTTTTAGTATCTTTTTTTACTGCCTTCTCTTTTTTCTTTAGTTTTGTTTCTTTTGCGGCTGTCTTTTTGGACTTTTTAGAATCTGCTTTTTTTGTATCCGCTTTTTTAGGTCTCCCCACTTTTTTTACTTTTTCATCACTGGCTTTTGTCTTTGCTGTCTTCTTTGCCTTAGTCTTTTTCTTGTCCTTATCTTTTTCTTTATCAATAAGCTCAATGCCAAGGCCCTCTATGTGCACAACAATATCATCAAGCTGATCCGAAGATACTAAATCATCAGAAATCAATTGATTGACTTCAGCATAGGAAAGAGACCCCTCTTTTTTCCCCTTTTTAATCAATTTTTTAAACTCTTTTTCCTTAATAAGTTTTTTTGCGTCAGATTTAATAATCTTTCCTGCCATACAATGCCTCCCAAAAGCCTGGTTTAATTCCTATTATGTAACTGCTGAATTTCATTCTGTTTCTTTGCAAGTAATTCAAATATGTCAGAATCACAATTTTTTTCTGCAGTTTTTATCTTATTTGTCAGATTATTATCACTTTTCTTTCTAAGCTTGATAATCCGTTGCATTAAATTTATTGATTTATCAACAACTTCTTTAATATCTAAAACGTCTGATATAAGAAGAGTTGCAATCTCTTCAAGTTCTTTATTATCTTTGATGCTGGCCATGAACTGTGATAGAAACTGATCTTTATCGCAGTCAAATAACAGTGCTTTTTTACCTATTTTTTTTAACCGGTCAGAATAAAAAAAATCCAGCACTCTGCGCTCTTCAACTTCCTTTATTATTTCAGGGTATTGCAACATCATGGCAACCATCTGTTTTTCTCTTCTAACAGATTCATGTGAATCTTCTACTTCATGCTTATCTTCATCCAACAAAAACGGCTTACTTTTCCTGTATGAGAGATGCTCGTCCCTGACTTTTTCCAATACTGCTTTTTCATCAACATTCAATTTCTCTGCAAGCTCTCTTATATGCAATGATCTAAGAGCGCTGTCTTGAATCTGTGCCAAATATGTTTTCATCTCATCTAAAACAGCAACCCGTCCTTGAATAGAATTACCATGCATTTTCATTGCAAGGGTCATTAAAAATTGAAGAACTGTCATTGCTTCAAACGCTTTTTCTATAAATGCCTCTTTTCCGTATTCCATAATAAAAGAATCCGGGTCTTTACCCTGAGGCAAAACAAGTATCTTTAAATCAATTCCTTCATTAATAAAAAGATTGATACTCCTCTTTGCAGCATTGATACCAGCTTCATCAGAATCAAATACCAGAATAACTTTTTTTGCATATCCCTTAAGCAGTCTGATATGTTCTTTAGTAAGTGCCGTTCCTAAACTTGCGACACAGTTTTTCACACCATGCTGAAATAAAGATAAAAAATCAAAGTAACCTTCCACAATATAAACATGTTCTTCTTGCCTGCAATGGTTTTTTGAAACTGAAAGACCATATAGAATCCTACTCTTGCTATATACAAGTGTTTCAGGCGAATTTAAATATTTAGGCAACGAATCATCCATAACTCTACCGCCAAAACCTGCAATTTGCATGTTTATATCAAATATCGGAAAAATGACTCGATTTCTGAACCTGTCATAATAGCCTGGCCCTGATTTTTTCGGTAAAACCAGCCCTGATTTTTCAGCAATCGTTCTGGGTATTGATAAGGATTTATAAAAATTGACCAAAGAATCCCAGCTATCAGGAGCAAAGCCTAAATGAAATTCATTAATAATTTCATCTGTGGTCCCTCTATTATGAAGGTATTGCCTTGCGTGTTGACCCTGTTCACTTTTTAATAATAAATTATTGAAAAATTCCAATACATTTTTATTCAGTCTGAAAAGGCCTTCTTTGGTGTCTAATAATTTTTTCTTTTCAGGACTGAGATTTCCGGCCTTAATTGTAATATTATACTTTCGGGCAAGCATTTTAACCGCTTCGGGAAAAGTGATATGATGATATTTCATTAAAAATGAAAAAACATTCCCTCCAACACCACAGCCAAAACAATGAAAAATCTGTTTTTGAGGGCTCACAGAAAAAGAGGATGTTTTTTCTGAATGAAAAGGGCAAAGTCCCATAAAGTTCTGCCCGGATTTTTTGAGAATCACAGATTCAGAAATCACATCAGCTATGTCTGAAGTATTTATGATTTCAGCAATTTTTTCTTCAGGAATATACATAACCTTCCTATAGTGAAATTTTTATTGCCTCTTTAAGGTCAAGTTTTCCTTCATAAAGAGCTCGTCCGGTGACAACTCCAAAAATTTCTTTATACTTTAGTAATTCCTTAATATCTTCAATGGAAGAAACTCCTCCGGATGCGATTACTGGGATATTAATAGCTTTTGCAAGGTTGTTGGTTGCTTCAATATTTGGTCCTGTCTGCATTCCATCACGGCGTATATCAGTGAAAATAATTGCTGCGACACCTTTTGATTCATACTTTAGGGCCAGATCAACAGCACTCACATCAGAGACTTCACTCCAACCTTCAACTGCAACCATTCCATCTTTGGCATCAATCCCTACAACTATTTTACCGGGATATTTTTCACAAATTTTGAATACAAATTCTGGATTGTAAAGTGCTTCACTTCCAATAATTACTCTGGTAACACCAAGATCAAAATACATTTTTACAGTATCTTCATTTCTTATGCCACCGCCAACCTGGATTGGCGTAGGGGTATTCTCAGCAATATTTTTAATAATTTTGTGATTGATGATCTGTTTTTCAAAAGCACCATCCAAATCGACTATGTGAATGAGTTCAGCGCCTAAGGCCTCCCATTTCAATGCAATTTCCAATGGATTGTCTGAATATTTGGTTGCGAGATCCATATTGCCCTGTTGCAACCGGACGCACTTACCTTGTTTAATATCAATAGCAGGAATAATCAGCATTAAATATCAACTTCCATAAAACGTATAATTAATTTCACAGACTACCTTTGCTTGAAAGAGTCCCAAATATTTTAGAATCTATTGTACATGCCTGATTCATAGCTCTACCGAGCGCTTTGAACATTGATTCAAGCACATGATGTTCATTTTCACCATATTGAGTATTAATATGCAGATTTAAACCTCCTTTAACGCTGAATGCTCTAAAGAATTCTTTAGCAAGATACGCATCAAAGGTACCTCTGACATTAATTTTCTCTGGAATATTATAAACAAGATATGGACGGTTGGAAAGGTCAACATTGACTCTTGACAGAGCCTCGTCCATGGGAACAACACCTTCCCCATAACGCAAAATTCCTTTTCGGTCACCAAGCGCGGTGGAAAAAGCCTCACCAAGCACAAGGCCAACATCTTCAACAAGATGATGGAAATCAACGTCAATATCTCCCGAGGCTTTGATAGTCATATCAAAAAAACCATGAACGGAAAATAAAGTAAGCATATGATCAAAAAAAGGGATTGATGTTGCAATTTCAGAACTGCCGGAACCATCGAGATTTAATTCTATTTTAATATTGGTCTCTTTGGTTTCACGGCTAATCGAAGCATTCCGACCCATAAATTCATCCTTGCAAATAAGTTGTTTGTGTAATGCTGAAAACCTTAAGGTCAACTGTGCCAATCCAATAGATCTACGCATAACACGAATCCAGAAATGTATCAGAATACTACTTTAATGTCAATTGAAAAATAAAACTATTTACAGAAAATATAAAAATCTGTTGAGTTTTGACATATAACTGATTATAATAAAAATATTATTTAATTTATCCGTTTTGAGGAAATTATGAATATCAACGCGATACATAATTCTTTTGCCTATTCGATCCAGCAGACCAATGTTCGTTCCAGCGAACCACCTATCTCTCTCCCGCAAACCCATACAAGCCCTATAGAAAAAACACCTGAACAAAAAGAATTCGGTAAAAATGGCCCTGTAGAGTCAAAAAATGATGAAACTCAAAACAATTCTCCCATAAAAAAAGAGGCTGCTGCTAAATTTGCCCAAGATAAAAATAACGAATTCACAAAAGCAGAAGAAGCCCTTATCAATGAATTAAAGCAGGTTGACCAGGAAGTCCGCCAACACGAAATGGCCCATGTTGCAGCAGGCGGAAGATATATAATCTCAGGTGCCAACTTTTCCTATAAAACAGGCCCGGATGGTACTAAGTATGCTGTGGGCGGCGAAGTCAAGATTGATACGTCTCCAGTCCCAGGAGACCCTGAAGCAACAATAAGTAAAATGAGGCAGGTACGAAGTGCTGCGTTAGCACCGGCCGACCCATCCTCCCAGGATAGAAAAGTAGCTTCAACGGCAATGGCCATAACGACTAAAGCCATGTCCGAGTTAATGATGTCAAGAGCAAAACAGAAAATGGGCTCTGAGCAAGAGCAGGCCTTTGGCAATATAAAAAAGAATGCAGTTGAGACTTACTCCTCAGTGCAGGCAATGCCGGAAAATCAAACAGAATCATCTTTCAGAATTTCTGCATAATTATTATTTGATCAATTGAGTGATCTCTTTAAAACCCGGATATTTAGTTGATTTCATCAGTTCAAATAAAATCATTTCACAGCTTGTCACTGAGCCTCCGGCATTTTTGATTCTGTTTATTCCAAGAGTTTTATTGGATTCTGTTCTTGAAGAAACACAATCTTCAACCACCTGCACTTGGAATCCTTTTTTTATAAGGTCAACTGAAGTCTGATAAACACAGATGTGGGTTTCAATGCCTGTAACTAAAATCTGTTTTTGTTGCAACGAACTGATCTCTTGCATAAATTGATCATTGCCGCAACAGCTGAAAGTAAATTTGGGGATGGGCTTCAAATCTGGCAGTATATCAGAAATTTCTTTAATGGTTGGGCCTAATTTGTCCGGCACCTGTTCCATCCAGATAATGGGAATGTTTAGAATATTCATGCTTTTCACCAGAATTCCAAGATTTTTATAAAGGTCATCCTTGTTATGCATTAATGAAGCAAGTTTACCTTGAATGTCTATTAAAATAAGGAGAGTGTTGTTAATTGAAAACATTTTAATAACCTCCAACTATTAGATTGATAAATAAAAAGCATGTTAAAAACTCATGTTATGCATTTAAAGTAATCCTGGTCCCGGCGTTATTGTTAAAAAATACATCGGGAAAATGTTTGTAAAGTTCTGCTGAAGCTTTAAACCCAGTGCAATGAGAGACACCAAGTTTTTCCATGTTAATATTGTCCAAGGCTTTAATGGTCATGGCAATACGATGATCTGTAGCTGCAATAAGATGGGTTCCGCCAATAACACAAAAAACCTTTTCTTCTTTTGTGAGTTTTTGAAGCTGCATGATATTATTTATCATACCACGATGACTACAGCCTAATATAATGACAAGGCCTTTTTCTGTCTTAATTCCAATGGACTGATCATCAGCAAGGGGGTCAGGTATTAACTCATCATTATGCTTCACAAAAAGGTTTGAATCAATCTCTTCAAAGTCTGTTATCATGGGTATTTCGCCACTGATAACTATATTATCGTTTAACCAGACCGGCTCTTTACTCAGCTTAAAGTTAGCCCCGGCTTTTTCAAATTGAGTTTTATCTGCCTGAATGCCAATAAATCTGTCCCCCAGATCTTTCTTACATGAATATTTTTTTGACCACATATCCGGATGCCCAAGAACATCTGTTCTGCCATTTTTAAGCTTAAGTATGTCAAGTAAACCGCCTGTATGATCAAAATGGCCATGACTTATAACTATTTTATCGATATCTGTAAGATCAACATCCAATACCTTTGCATTATAAATGGCAGATAACCCGCCTCCGGTATCAAAAAGTATTTTGTAGCCATCAACGTCAATAAACAGACTCAATCCCCATTCAGCAATACACCCTAAAGTAGCCGTGTTCTCAGTTAAAGTTGTGATATTTATCATATAGAATTCCTTTTATTTCTTAAAACTCC
>Ga0307988_1001711_pt1 | contig 11869 bp, 7 predicted proteins | sample EllFjometagen183_FD_203166 | JGI IMG/M metagenome (GOLD analysis project Ga0307988, IMG submission 203166) | Marine microbial communities from Ellis Fjord, Antarctic Ocean - #183 | ecosystem: Environmental > Aquatic > Marine > Unclassified | place: Southern Ocean | collected 2014-10-08 | reverse complement strand
ACAGCACGTCGAACGGTCGAACTCTCAACCAGCGGGGCAAGCAGAGTTAGGTAGGGCCTTGGTGTCATAGCTGAAAAGAATGCTGGGATAGAAGGGAAGGATTCCCACCAGGGATTTTCTCTTTGGGCTCGTTGCGATATCTGAACAGGGGAAATTTTTCTCATAATTAAGCCTCCTGACATAGTATACACACATATCAAATTAATGTCAAGAGATTGATACTAATTAACAATCACGCTTTATATAATTGTATATATTAGACATACAACCGACATATAAGTGTTAACATGGCTTTTTTTATGAGTAACACTGCTTTAACCGCCACCTTTTTAACGCTGACAGCAGCGTCACAGCGAATGACAGCGTAGCGTCACTTCGCGTATAAACGGCAAATGACTCACAGACCATAAAGGGTCCACCGACCCTAAAATGCGGCTTTTGCGAGGACAGCGAGCAGGCGTGGGTTTTTCATGAGCGCTTTGCCGAGCACCCGGATCGGCGTACGTTTTTCGAGAGGAATTTCGAGTACTTTATCGGCGATAGCATTGAAATCGTCATCCGTGAAACCGGCGACACCTTCCTTGATCGAGTGGAAACGGCGATTCATATTGACGATACGTTTTTCGCAGGCTTTCTGGTAGGGCTTGAAAGTTTTTTCTGACGTGTCTCCGTGTTTAATGGCGTCATTTGCAATTTCTGCGGCAAGTTTCCCTGCAATCATTCCATTGATAATTCCGCCGCCGGTCATGGGATTTGCCATATGTCCGGCATCACCCGCGACAAGAAGAGCATCCGCATAAAGCTTTTTCACACCGCCCGAACATTGAACGCCGCCGACTGTCCGTGAGACGACTGACGCTCCGGGAAAAAATCGTTCGATATAGGCGTTAAGATAGCTTGACGGTGAGCGGTCTTTCGCAAAAGTGCCTGCGATTCCGAGCCCCACATTCGCCACCTGCTCACCCTTTGGAAAGACCCAGGCATAACCGCCGGGTGCGAACTCGCGAGTGAACTGAAGGTGGAAACGGTGATGGTCAATATCGATTCCGGCGAGTGTGGCCTGTGCGCAGGTTTCCATGTCTCCGAGCGGACAAACCGTATCAAGCCCTGCCCAGCGTGCAGCACGTGACTCGACACCATCGGCGGCAAGTACCACACGTGCAGCAACATCACGGTTTTCGCCATTTTGCTTCAAGCTGACAATGCGGACCCCGTTTTCAAAAGCTGACATAGCCTCAGCCTCAACACCTGTTAAAATCTTTGCGCCCCTGCGTGCCGCTTTTTCAGCGATCATACGGTCGAACACAATGCGGTCGAGAATATAACCCGTCTCACCCTCGTTGTTCATGGCAACATTCCTACCATCGGGTGCAATAAGGGAGTAGCCGGAGATTTCTGCGGCAATCCAGTGTGGATCAGGCTCGAAAAACTGTGTCAGCCCCTTGTGATCAACACCCTCTGCACAACGCACGGGAATACCAATATCGGCATCACGTTCGACAACAAGAACATCAAGGCCAAGTTCCGCAGCAGTCATCGCAGCTGTCGTTCCGGCGGGCCCGCCACCGATTATAACCATATCATATGTTTTCATTGAACGCCCCGGGTCTGGTTTCGCCTTTTGTATTCTGTTCTGAACGCATCTCGTATACAAGTTTAACAATTTTTGTAGAGCAAATCAATAACAGTTAGTTTTTCACCATCTTATTAGTGTATGCTCTTTATACCAATTTCATGTGATCGACTTCATTTCAGCCTGAAGAATGGACGCAATAAGTTTCACTCCACACAGTGATTGAATCCGGAAACGACATATTCCTCATCAAGTGTATCTGCGATAATAACTAAAACATTTTGCTCGATAGTGTCAGTCCCCAGGTAAGGAGAATCTGACCATTCAGATGGAGTATATTCAACGACAACAGGGCCGTTTGCGGTTCTGACAATTCCTTTTGCACGGTAGAGTTTGCCGGGTATTGACCTGGTGAACGTCCTGAGTTTATCCATATCCATAATCCCATCAGCTGTAGCTGAAACCGATATCATCCCTGTCGGGGGCAGCGTAAGAAGCCTGTTGGAAACACTCTCAAACAGCTTTTCAGCTTTGTCAGGAAGCATATCTTCAAGCTCAACCGGACCGCCATCCCACCTGAAAATTTCAGCCTCAGTATTGAGTTCGCGGATCAATTTTTCCTGCTTCAGGACTAACTCTTCATCGACGAGGTTTACTTTATTGATTAAAACCGTTCCCGCGGACAGAACCTGCTCACGGGCAGCGCGAAGTGTCGAATAAATTTTATGAAAGTTTCGGGCATCCACCACGCAGAGGTTCTTGCTGACAGTGATTATACCGTTAAGTGGCGCCTCATCAAGGTAAACGTTGAGATTACGGGTTTCCGCAATCCCAGTCGCCTCGATGATAACAAAATCGAAGCGGTCACGTTGTTCCGCTATAGTATTGAGGGCAGCGACAAACTCATCACGCACACATACACAAAATATACTGCCCCGGTTCACCTCATAAAGATCCTGTGTGCTGGAGTTTATCAATCGCCCGTCGATACCAGTATCCCCGAACTCATTGATAAGCAGTGCGACCCGTTCGGGACGTTCTTTCAATGCATCGAGAATTCGATTGATCAGGCTTGTTTTTCCAGCGCCGAGAAAACCTGTTATCAGGAGAGCGGGAAGCGGCATATCAGCCCTCCAGCATCTTGATCCATTCCTTGATGATAGCCACATCGGGAACGGATTCTACAGTTTTAACACTGTATTTTGCGGTAACCACAGTCGGTAGCCTTCTTATGCCATATTCATTATGGACTTTGGGATCAGTCACCAGAACAGCTTCAACATCAGTTCCCATTTCATGAATAGCCGTTTTAACATTTTTCAGAGCATCCTGTGAAGTTTCTCCATCATCACCAAAGACAAGTATCTGGGCGCGTTTACGAGAAATTTTATAGCGTAATTTCTCATTTATACGATCCTGTATGGCTTTGATGAGTTCTTCACGTTTGGGCATAATGGATACAAATTTGATCTTGCCGTCAATACAAATTGTAGGAATATTACGCACCATAAGCGACGCCATGAAGGCAACACCTTTTGTATGCTTAATTTTGTGTTCCCGCCACTCCACGAGGCCCTCAAAATCTTGAATCGCATTACGGACTGATTCAACCATGTACTGACATGGAGCACAGCCTTCGCTGTCGAGAGTAATAATGTCCACAATCACTTTATTAGCACGCCCGTATTCGCTGAGATCGAACTCGGGAACTGAGGAACTTTCCTGTTTTTCAGCAAGTTCAATGGCGATCTGCTTTTCATAAGGGTCGGTTACAACTTTCGAGATTGCAGATATGTTTTCCGGGGGTGTTGCATATGGTATATCACAACCGGGTGCGAGGATATAGCCGGTCTCACCGCCAACGTTCATACAGTCAATAGCATGAGCCTGATTGTCTACCGGCGTTCCCATAAGCATTACTGTTGTAAGACGCATATTGCCACCGAAAGAGATACCCCTGCTAAGGCATTCTGATTTTACAAAATCAAGCGGAATGTTTTCATCGATACAAATGTTGTCAGGTTTACTGTCTGCCATGACCGTGATATTTTTCTGAGCATCGCCGCAAACGAAGAGGGAGCTGAGTCCCCCGGAATCACGGATATAGGTATAAATGCCCTTGAGCGCCGGTGTAACGAATTCCTGGAAATGCTCCGGGCTGATCTGGCTGGTCATAGGGTCTACAACTGCGACGACATCGCATCCGGCATCCATAAATCCCTTTGCCAGCATAATGCCGACATCATGCATTTTCATGATGAACTTTTTGATACCTTCCGGATCGTCAAACATTTGCATGAAAATATCTATTCCAAGCTGATGCAATGCGAGGGTAAACGGGCCGGTGATAAGACCAAAAAGAGCAGTATCGGGCAGTTTTTCACGAAGAGTTCTTGTCGCGTTCATCATCATCGGGATACGGCCATCGTTCATCGTTGGCATTTCAAAATCACTCAGGGGCCGTCCCTGCATTGCGTGACTGACAACTGCCGGAGGGTTATCGTCTGACCAGCGGAGATCACAGCCCATAGCCTCAGCTTCAATCTGTAGATCAAATAATACCGGGATACCATCGGGATAATACATTTCAACGGCTTTTGTAACACCCCGGACAATCGCGTCCTCACTTTGCAGATATTCTGTCGGTGACATGTCAAGCAGCGAAGCCGCGTGAGAGCCCACAAACGGAACCCATGGCACCCTGTCCGTTTTTTCCAGTCGAATTGTTTTAGTGACTCTTTCTCTTCCTGTCATGCTTCTTCCTATAGTTAAAAAGACTTAAATATACTATTTTATTACCTTAGGGTCTAATTCCCCGAAACTTGCTTCGCCTGAAACGGAAAAACAACCTCGGCTCCTCCTGCCTGAAAGCGTGAGAGAAGCCGGGTGTGAAGATCATGCGTTACATGGTGGCCATGCTTAGTGGATTAGAAACTGTCTTCGATAGCTTTAACCATGGCCTTAACATTTTCGACCGGAGCATCCGCCTGGATGTTGTGGATGGTATTGAAAATATACCCGCCACCTTCATTGAGAATTGAAATACGTTCGCTCACTTCGTCATAGACATCTTCAGGTGTGCCGTTGGGCAGGGTATGCTGGGTATCGACACCGCCGCCGTGGAAGCAAACCCTGTCACCATACGCATCTTTGAGCTCACGGGCTCCCATGCCTTCCGCCGAGGTCTGAACAGGATTGAGGATGTCAAAGCCTGCCTCAATGATGTGCTCGATGAGAGGACGGATACCGCCACAGGTATGGGTAAATGTTTTCCAGCTTGTATTGTCATGAATGAAGTTGTTGACACGTTTGTAGTGGGGCATGTAGAGATCGGCGAAAGAGTCCGGATGCATGAGCGGGCCACGCTGGGTGCCGAAATCTGTGCCGGTGACATATATAATGTCTATCATATCGCCCATTGCCTGGCGGATCATCTCAAGGTTTTTGAGGCCGATGTCGACCTGGCGGCTGTAGATCTCGGTTATGAAGTCGGGACGGAGTGCGTGTGAAACATACCATTCCTCGATGTCACGGATCCCCTTCGGATCTTTAAGCCAGGGTGCGGGGACTGCAGCAACATTCCCGAGGGAACCTCCCGGCATAACATAGGCGATGGCGTAGTCGCTGTTTTCGTAAACATCCAGCATACGTTCACGCTGCTCGTCAAGACCTTCCGCCGTAAGAAGGGGGAAGTCCACGAGATTGTCCGCAGGATCAAGCTTGTCTTCGTCGATAGGTTCCTGACGGATGATGGCATCGTGATAGAAACCGCCATTGGGCATCCTGAGGCCGGGAGCGACAGAGCGGTCGCCTTCCGGGTACTGAACAATGTCACCGTTCTCATCCTGCTCAGTGTTGAAGAGCCCCGGTACCAGGACCTGAGCGCCATCGAATGTTGTCCATGGTTTCCAGTCATCATTGGGGATGCCGATGCGGTTCATTTTTCCACCGATACCGATAACATCCGCATTGAGCCACTCAAGCAGGTCATTTTCGACCTCGCCAAGCATCTGGTAAGGTTCGGATACTTTGACACGGCCATCAGGACCATCAAGTCCCAATGCCTGCCTGAGGCGGTAGACGGTGCTGACTGCGATTCCCGAGACAGGTAATGAACCGAAGTCGACGGGCACACGGTCAGGCTGCTTGTGATTGAGCGCGGCTTGAATTCGTTCACGGGACGTCATTTTAATAATCCTTCTATGTTAAGTCTTAAACTCGAATTAGCCGTATCAAAATCATGAAGGCCTACACTTTGAAATTTTCACCAGCAAGCACAATTCATCCTACTTGCCACTATCACTGATCGCATCAACCGGACAGACAAACAGACACTTCAAACAGCCCGTACAGTCTTTGCGTAGAACGCTTACCTTGTTTCCTGATAAGCAGATAGCTGCGGTCGGACAGACACTGGCACAGGCGCCGCAAAGGTCACACACCGCTGTATCAACTTCAATCATCTATTTATACCTGAGCGTTGTGGCGTCAATAAGACGGGAGTTTCCAGTCGCATCCTCAAGACAGCCTTTTGATATATCGTCCGGAAGCTCGGTCGGATAATTGCCCGAGAAACAAGCGTCACAGTAACTGTTGCCATCCTGTGGCACACTCTTCGACAGGCCCTCAAGCGAAAGATAGCCCAAGGAGTCAACTCCCAGATACTGTCGGATTTCTTCAATCGACATAGTAGAGGCCATCAGCTCCTCTTTCGTCGGAAAATCCATACCGTAATAACAGGGAGCGATAATCGGCGGCGAACTGATCCTGAGATGAATCTCTTTAGCGCCGGCTTTTCTGAGAAGATGGTTGATCTTCTTAAATGTTGTGCCACGGACAATGGAATCATCCACAACGACAACACGTTTGCCCTCAAGTACTCCACGGATCGGATTGAACTTGATGCGGACTTTCGCCTCACGGGTCACCTGGCTGGGATGAATAAATGTGCGGCCTATATAGTGGTTACGGATCATTCCGATTTCGTAGGGTACTCCAGAAGCACGTGCATAGCCAAGCGCCGCTGTGTTTGAGGAGTCGGGCACCGAAATGACAATGTCGGCATCGACTGGATATTCCTCGGCAAGGGTACGGCCGATTTTGCGGCGGGCCTTATCCACACATTCGCCAAAAATAATGCTGTCTGGACGTGAGAAATATACATACTCGAAAATACAGAAACTTTTCGCGTGTTTTTCAAACGGTTTTAGCGACTTGACACCGTCATCATCTATCACTACAATTTCGCCGGGCTCGACTTCTCGGACATATTCCGCATCGATAATATCAAGTGCGCATGTTTCGGATGCCACCGCCCATGAGCTTTCGGTCTTGCCAAGACAGAGGGGCCTGAATCCATGCGGATCGCGGGCGGCATAAACTTTGTCCTTGGTGATAATCACCAGGCAGTAAGCACCCTTAACCTGCGAGAGAGCATCTATCAGACGTTCCTCGAAGGTCTCCTTACGGGACATGGCGATGAGGTGGATAATGACCTCGGAGTCGAGAGTAGTCTGGAAAATTGCACCGTTGTCGAGCAGTTTCTGATGAATTTCGCGCGTGTTGGTCAGATTACCATTGTGGCCGATTGCGACAGGGCCCTCGCGGTCGGCGGCAAGAAGCGGCTGAACATTCGCCATTTTGCTGGAGCCGGTTGTCGAGTAACGGTTGTGACCTATAGCGCTACGGCCTTTCAGGTACTTGAACATCCCCTGATCGGAAAACACTTCGCTGACAAGCCCCATACCGCGATGATAATAGAGGTCGGAACCGTCAGAGGTTACAATGCCGGAGGATTCCTGCCCGCGATGCTGCAGTGCATAAAGACCAAGATAGGCCATTTCCGAAGGATTCGGGTGGCCATAAATCGCAAATACACCGCATTCCTCGTGAGGCGTGTCATCATCGCCGCATTCAATGTTATCACAGCGAGAACAGTCATTTATACATTGAGATTGCTCTTTCATTGCGTGCTCCATATTATAAGTACTACCGTTGGCAGTTTTTTATCAAGACATTATGTAAAGGTTGTTGCTAAACTCGTATTATAGATAATTTGTTATAATCCCGTTTGCTGATATAATTCGAATTATTCATAAAGATATTGCGATACAGTACAAAAGGTGTGTAAGTGCAATTGATTATAACAAAATAGATGCTGAAACAAGTTCAGCATGACAGAATGCGTCGCCATCCTGAACTTGTTTCAGGATCTATGCTTCCTCTCATCATCAATTACTAATCCGTATGTGATTCGAAAAAATCCAGGGTTTGTCTTTCCGCCGAACCTCGACACGGTAGGCACCTGCTTCAGTTGCTCTGAATTTAAGGCTTGTACCTTCAGCCGTCGCAAGGCTTTTCCCATCCTTCAGAAGTGTAATTGAGCCGGGGCCCGGTGTTGATATAATGAACTCGGCGTTATCGCCTTCAACTGTATCACCCATAAACTGAGTCCGTCCACCTGCATCCGCCTCAAAACGGAATCCACGGGCATCGCCCCAGCGATGATTCGAGATGAAACAGCGGGCGCTACGTAAAGCGTCAAGGACAGCATCCTTAGCCTTCGGCACATCTTCAGACAGGGGGTCACGGACAAGAATGTGTGTCCTTATCCCCTTAAACAGCACCTTATAGCGGAATATATAAATGGTGATCGGCCCGATCTGGTAAGGATAGGCATGGGCATCGAGCCCGCCGATTCCCGGCATGGCCTTTGTCCTGTTCATCCTGTCCCAGCGTTCAAGCGTCTCAGGCTCCGGCCCCTGAAGCATTTTTAAGGGGTGAAGCACCATATAATATTTATTGAGATGGTTGATCTTTTCCATCCACTCTGACGAGTGGTTCCATATTTCGATACCATCGTAACCCTCTGCATCCCAGGCAGTCCACGGGTAGGGCGGATAATCGGTAATAGCGCTCCGTTTCTCGTCCGGATGGGCAATAAAACCTGTGCCGCCCTGTTTGTGTATCTCCCGAACATAATCGACCGCGGGCATGTCTTCAGGCATGACAGCATCAACATCAAATGCAAGGTAATGATTTTTGTTATCGGAATCATTGTGTTCATAGCCGATGACAGCGAGTGTGTCGCCATACCACTGCTCAAGCCCCTTCTTTTGAGGTTCAAGCGTCATGTGGTCAGCAAAGAGGAGAAAATCGATACCGCATTTCTCCGCAATCCCAGCAATCTCCGGGATAGGCCTTAAGCCATCGGAGAATTTCGAATGGATATGCAGAGCCCCCACATACTCGTGAAGTGTGTCGGTGACCTGTGTATGTTTGCATGGATTCATGAGTTTGACATCGTAAGCGGTTATGAGCTGACCTCGCGAGGCCGTTTGCGGCTATATCTGAAGCTCGTAAGATACGAATTTTTCATGAAATAATCAACTAAAAGCAGCAATTTCCGCAATGTGCCTGAGATAGCGAACAGCCTGCACGGCCAACAATGTTTCACAATTCTTTCTTCTGCACTGGTATCAGAGTTATGTTGTGATTTTCTCAGGGCAAGGTGTTTGCAAATGAAAACAGGAAATGACAGCGCGACGTCAATTCGCATATATCAGGCAAAACATAATGAACTACCCCACAGCAAGCTACGGGGTATCAACAATAGCCCCTCTGTCACTACATCATGTTGCATGGCAACATGACTGCTTTACGTGACATCTCCCCTGTTAGGGGAGGCTGAAACACCAGTATCACCACTCCCCCCTTACCAAGGGGGGACACGGCGTAGACGAGGGGGGATTTTTTTATCAACAACACGCAGCAAGCTACGACCCGAAGAGATTAATGCCACATATCGTCCCTGAGTTCAAGGCCACAAAAAGTCTCTAACATATAAAAGGACCGGATGAGTTTTCATCCGATCCCTTTCAAAAATTTAACTTTTCAAGATAACACAACAGCTTAGTGAACCAGTGTCATCCTTTGTGTCGATACGTGACTTCCGGCAGTCAGACGATAAATGTAGACACCGCTTGATGCAGACTGACCGTTTTCGTTCATACCATTCCATAAGGTCATGTGACGACCGGGAACCTGATAGTTATTAACCAGGGTCTTGACATGAGCTCCACGGATGTCAAAGACATCAACACGAACCTGACCGGCCTCATTCAAGTCGTAACGAATATTCGTCGTCGGATTGAACGGGTTCGGGAAATTCTGATGGAGATCAACTGATACCGGTATAGCGAGATCAGCAACCAAAACTTCACCACCGGTATGAACGATGGCAGCATTGGCATACATCCAGTCAGCTGACCGGGCAGTTGCAATTTCGCCATTATGGCATGTCGCACAGGCAAACTCGACCTTGACAATAGCCTGTCCGTCGTCATCAAGCGCGATAAATGCGCCGTCTTCCGTGAACATGGCAACATCAGGATCAGTGTTCAGACGGAAAGTGTGCGAGCTGATATCACCGAGATAACCGGTGTCTTCATCAGGACCAAAGTTGATTTCACCAGTCTTGATAGCTGACTTTGATGATTTCGGCATATGGCAGGATTCACAGCTGTGATCAGCCATAGCGTCAACTTTAACAGTCTTGCTTGAATGACAGCCCGCACAGGTGACTTCTTCCTTGAGTCCGCCCATAGCATGTTTCGTGCTGTTATGAGGCGCGTGACAGGTGATGCACTCAAGTACACGGTGCGGAGAGTTGATCATCTCATCATACTGCTCGTGATGCTTGATGAGTCCGCCACTTACAGCGATACGGTGTCCGGGATCACGATAGTGACAGGTTCCGCACTGCGCACTGGACGTGTCTCTGACTATATCAGCTTTGTCTCTCGACGTGACGTGGTCGCTTCCGGGACCATGACAGCCTTCACAGCCGATTCCGGCTTCGGCGAATGTTCCAGCCATACCGGGAAGATCATCCTGACGTTTTCCGCCGTTATCTTCGAATGTCTGCCAACCGGTGGTATGACAGGTGCCGCAGGTGTACTGCTTCGTGCCAACAGCTTCATCGGCATGATAGCCTGTCCAGGTCTGATCCTGCAGGTTGTACTGGACCTCATCACCCGTGATGATGTAACCTTCCAGATCGAGGAAACGAGCTTTCCAGCCGTAACCACCGATAACATAAGTGACATCGTTCCATGAATAACCGACCGGAGGTGTTGTCAATTCAGTAAAAGGATAGACAGGTTTCACGCCGTCTTCAACCTTATTAAGTTTGTACGGATGACCGGACTCAATATAGTCACCGTATGGGCCTGAATGGCACATGCCACAGGTCTCAGACCCCACATAATCGACAGCTCCAGCAGAGCTTGCCATTGCCATCACTGCAAAACACAGCAACAGCAGAACACATTGACGCACAGGCTTCATGTTCGCCCCTCCCCATTGTGAAAATTGTAACGACTCATAACGACAAGACACAGTGATCAGGAAAAAGACAACTTCTTATTCACTATATTTCATCAACGAAAACAAGACATGAGACACACACTCAGTAAAAACCGGCAATGACAGTACTTACTAAGCGTATAGAATTATAGTCAAGCTAACCCATATCTATTGTAATGTATAAAACGCAAGGATATATTCCAAGCGCCTAAAGTGGTACAATTGTCGCTATGAAGTGACTATGCCTGTTAGTCATACTGGGGGAGGCAATGCTGAAAATTATGGCAATCAACGTAAGCAAAAACAACATATCAGCTAGTGTTGTATGTAATTATTCTGCAACGGTCATATTTGTGCGGCCTCATCTCGCCCGCAGCACAGATACGCTTGTGAAACTTGTTCATACAAATTTCGAAAACACAAGGCACCTTAAGAATCCAGAACATCACGGACAACTTTGGCAAGTTCAGCCAGCTCAAACGGTTTGGACACAAAGCCCTTTGCCTGTGTGATATGCGCTATTTCGACTTCACTCTGGCCGGTAGATATTATCACACGCGTAGCGGGATCTATAGCTATCATCTTTTCGAGAACCTCATCTCCCGACATAACTGGCATAGTCAGGTCCAGCAGGACAAGGTCAATGTCCTGCTGCTTTTCAACGAAAATTTTCAAGCCTTCCACACCATCAGCAGCAGACAGGGTGGAATAGCCAAAACGCTCTAATGATTTTTCAAAAAGCTCTCTGACCACCGGTTCATCATCAATAATAAGGATCGTTTCTCCGCCGCCACGAAAATCATCAGGCTTATCATCAGTCGATGATGCAGCTTTCGTTGCTCTGGGGAGATATATATTGAAAGTTGTACCTTTACCTTCCTCAGATTCAATGTTAATAAATCCTTTGTGGTTCCGTGTTACGATATTGTA
>Ga0307988_1001710_pt1 | contig 11869 bp, 8 predicted proteins | sample EllFjometagen183_FD_203166 | JGI IMG/M metagenome (GOLD analysis project Ga0307988, IMG submission 203166) | Marine microbial communities from Ellis Fjord, Antarctic Ocean - #183 | ecosystem: Environmental > Aquatic > Marine > Unclassified | place: Southern Ocean | collected 2014-10-08 | reverse complement strand
AAGCTAAAATCGTTCCTATTTCAGAACAAGCTGCGCTTATCGAAGAACGCACCGGAGCAAAAGTCAAACGCTACGGGCAGATGTTCAAACTCAATCCTGAAGTTTCCGACATTGCCGATGATTACGCTTTAAAGCACGAAGGTGTTGATCTACTGGTACTCGGTGCTGTGGATACCGGCGGCGGTGGTTGTGGTTGTCCTGAAGGAGTACTTATTCGTGCTTTGGTTACGGATTTAATCTTATACAAAGACGAGACTTTGATAATGGATATGGAAGCCGGAGTCGAACATCTTGGACGAGCTACTTCAAGAGGTGTTGATGCTATGCTGGTGGTAGTTGAGCCGGGACAAAACTCTATCGACTGCGCCAAGCGTGTCATAAGAATGTCAAAACAAATCGGCATCAAAGATATTCGCTTTATCGTCAATAAAGTCAACGATTCAGAAGATGAAGCTTTTATCAAATCTGCTCTCGAAGGCTATGAAATTATTGAAACACTGCCATATTCCCATGAAATCCGCAAAGCTGACCGAATGGGAAAATCCATAATAGATGCTTTATCACCTGAACTCTTGAGTAAATTTGAAAACATTTTAAGCAAACTGGGGAATTAATCATGCATAATGTCACACGCGAAAAATTTTCAAAATTGATGGATGAGATTGAAGAACTTGAAGATAAACTCGCATCAAAAGACACTAAAGAAGATATTAACGCTCTAAGAGAAGAGCTTATCGAAAAACGTAATGAACTACAGCGTCTAAGTGACGGTTGCGGACACTCTCATCATCACTAAGGATATATCATGAGCTATTTAATTGCAGTCAGCGGCAAAGGCGGAGTGGGAAAAACTACTCTAGCCGGGCTATTGGTCACACGCTTAATTGCTAGGGGTTGTTCTCCTGTCTTAGCAGTTGACGCCGACCCGAATATGTGTCTTGATGATGTATTGGGCGTGGAAGTTACTAAAAGCATCGGTACTGTTCGTGAAGAAGCTAGAGAGGTCGCCAGCAAAGGGCTTGCCGCGGGTATTTCTAAACAGGAACTTCTGGAATACAAAATAGCTGAAAGTCTGGTTGAAGCAAAAGATTTTGATCTGATTGCGATGGGACGTTCCGAGGGTGCTGGCTGTTACTGTTATGCCAACAATGTTTTAAAAAATGCTATCGGTCAAATGTCTGACGCTTATCCTTATTTAGTGCTGGACAACGAAGCTGGACTGGAAAATCTTTCCCGTCGTATTGTGCAAAAGGTTGATTTAATGATGATGATCGCCGATCCTTCAAGCCGTGGTTTAAAGACTGTTAGCCGCTTGCATGAAATGACTAAAGAAATGAATATTGAATATAAACAACTGGCAATTGTCATAAACCGTTTACGGACTGATAAAATGCCGGATAAAATAGAAGAACTAAAAGAAACAACAGGAGCGGATTTTGTAATCGGTCTGCCTGCCTGCGATGAACTCGCGGAACTGGCGGAAAAAGGCGATAATATAGCCAAAGTTTCACCCGATAATAAAATTGTCGCTATCGTTGATGAGCTGCTGGAACAAGCAGGTCTACCTGGAAATAAACCAATTTAAAATAAACCAATTTAAAATAAACCTAACACTAAGGAAGTAAAAATGGCTAAAGAACCGAAAAAACCTGAAGAATTGGTTTCGGACGAAGCGTCGATTGAGACTATTATCAAGTCTAAACTCGACTGTGTCGAGACCTGTTTCTCAAGGGCTGAATCACAAAGCACTTGTTGTAAGTTCGGACTTCAAGGCGTATGCTGTAGAATATGTCATATGGGACCGTGCAAAATCACTCCTAAAGCTCCGCGTGGTGTTTGCGGTGCTGATGCTGACACTATTGTCGCACGTAATTTCTTGCGGGAAGTCGCGGCAGGAACAGCGGCTCACTCTGATCACGGACGTCATTTAGTCCTACGCTTCAAAAAAGTAGCGGAAGGCAAAGAACCTGACTACAAGCTTACTGACCTGAAAGCCCTTTATCGTATTGCTAAAGCCTACAACATCGAAACAGAAGGTCGTGAAGATAATGATATAGCGCTGGAACTGGCTGATCTTTTCCTCGCTGAATTTTCCTCTCAGGAAGAAGATTTAAAAACTCTGAATCTTGCTCCTGAACAGACAAGAGCTATTTGGGAAAAGAATAAAATCAAGCCTCAAGGTATTGACCGAATGATAGTTGAATGCATGCACCGTACTCATATGGGTGTGGATCATGATTATAAGAACCTTCTTGACATGGCTTTCAAAACATCACTTGCTGACGGCTGGGGCGGAGCGAGAATCGCTTCACAGGTTTCAGATATTATGTTTGGTACTCCTCAACCATTGCGCAGTACTGCTAACTTAGGTGTACTTGAAGAAAAACAAGTTAATATAATTGTTCATGGACATGAACCAGCGCTTTCAGAAATGCTCGCGTCTGCAATACATGATCCTGAAGTATTGGAATACGCAAAGAAAGCCGGAGCGGAAGGTGTAAACCTCGCCGGATTATGTTGTACTGCGAATGAAATTCTGATGCGCCGCGGTGTTGCGGTAGCGGGTAATTTCCTCCAGCAGGAACTTGCTATTATTACTGGTGCGGTTGAAATGATGGTTGTCGATGTACAATGTGTGATGCCGAGTCTGCCGAATGTAGCATGCAATTATCACACTGAAGTCATTTCAACTACTGACATCGCCAAAACTATTGGCGCGACTCACATGGAATTTGACGAAGATCACGCTTATGATTCAGCTGTAAATCTGGTCAAAAGAGCGATTGACAACTTTAAAAATCGCGATCCTAAAAAAGTACAGATACCGAAAGCCAAAAAACCTTTGGTCGCTGGATTTAGCGTGGAAGCCATCAAACACATGCTTGGGGGAACTTTCCGTCCTTCATTCCGTCCTTTAAATGACGGAATTATTTCTGGACGTATTAAAGGTGTTGTCGGAATCGTTGGATGTAATAATATTAAAACTAAAACAGACTCATATATTAATGCGCTGACTAAAGAACTTATCAAGCGCGATGTGCTGATTCTCAAAACTGGCTGTGCAGCTCAAGCTTCGGCTAAAGCTGGCATGCTTACTCCTGAAACAGCATTTGAATACGCTGGTCCTGGATTAACTGAAATATGCGAGACTGTCGGTATTCCACCAATCCTGCACATGGGAAGTTGCGTGGATAACTGCCGTATTCTTGATGCCGCCTCACAAATTGTTTTTGAAGGCGGACTTGGTGAAGCACTCGGACAAGTTCCAGCAGTTGGTGTTGCTCCTGAATGGATGAGTGAAAAAGCTGTTGCGATAGGATGTTATTTTGTCGCTTCCGGTGTCGATGTAATCCTCGGACAACCTTTCAATACCTCCGGTTCTGAAAACGTAGAGAAATATCTCAGCGAAGGTGCTACAGAGAAATTTGGTGGAGGTTTCCATTATATTGCAGATCCTCTGGAAGCAACTGAGAAAATTATGGAATTGATTAATGAAGCTCGTGAAGCCCTGGGTATCAACAAAAAAGCTGAGCGTAAACTTTTGGATATGAAAGATAGGAGAAGTTTAGATGTCTAAGATAATTTGTACAAGTGCCATTGACGGTGCTGTTGAATGGGTAGCCAAAGCTGAAGCAAAACTTGCTGAACTTGTCAAGGCTAAAGGCGAAGACTTTGCTATCGCTTTCCCTGACACAGCTTATTACCTGCCGATAATTTATTCTTTTACCGGCAAAAAAATGGAAACAGCTGCGGATCTCCGCGACATGTTGAAATATGCTAAAGAATTGCTTCCAGCAAGACCAAGCGATGATGTTTGGCTGCCTTACTTGGGTTCTGCCCTTGACGCTGGCGCGGTATCTCTATTCGCTACTGAAATCATTGAAGCGTGTAATTATATTCTCGGTCCTGATCCAATTCACGGTATCTGGCTCGGTGCTGCTTCTGACGTTATCATGCGTGAGCGCGGTATTGAATTTGTTGATGGTTCCGCTCCCGGTTTTGCCGCGATTGTCGGTGCCGCCCCTACTAATGAGATAGCGGTTCAAATCGCTAAAGAACTCCAGCAAAAAAATATTTATGTATTTATGGCTGGCGATACTAACGGCAAACAGTTTGCCGATCAGCTTGAAGAAGAAGGCGTACAGCTTGGCTGGGAAACTCGTCTTGTTCCTTTCGGTAACGATGTTTCATCTATCGCCTTTATTCTTGGTTTCGCCAACCGTGCGGCATTGTCCTTCGGTGGTGTTAAGCCTGGTGATTTCGATGCCAACTTAAGATATAATAAAGATCGTATCTTCGCATTTGTTTTAGCATTCGGTGAAGTTACTCCTGCTAAATACGCTATGGCTTGTGGAGCTGTTAACTATGGCTTCCCGGTTATTGCTGATACTGATATTCCTCAAATCCTGCCTACGGGAGTATGTACTTACGAACACGTTGTTTCAAACGTTGCCGCTGATGTTATGGTGGAAAGAGCTTTGGAAATCCGTGGATGCAAGATCAAAATCACTGAAGTTCCGGTTCCTGTAGCTTATGGTCCGGCATTTGAAGGTGAACGTATTCGTAAGGAAGACGTACACTGCGAATTTGGTGGTAACAAAACTACCGCATTTGAATTTGTTACGACGCTAGAACTCGATGAAATAAACGATGGCGAAATTGAAATTATTGGTCCTGATCTTGACGAAGTTGAAGAAGGAAATTCATTGCCTCTATCCATCTGGGTTGAAGTAGCCGGACGCAAGATGCAGTCTGACTTCGAACCGATCCTTGAACGCCAGATTCACCATTTGGTGAACGGTGCGGAAGGTATCTGGCACATGGGACAGCGTGATATTGTCTGGACTCGTGTTTCAAAAACTGGATTTAAAAACGGTCTCCGCCTTAAACATTACGGCGAAATCATCCACGCGAAACTTCTTTCTGAATATCCAGCAATTGTGGATAAAGTCAAAGTTACTATGGTAACTGACTCTGATGAAGTTGAAAGACGTTTGGATGTAGCTAGAAAAGTTTATACCGAACGTAATAAACGTCTCGCGACAATGACAGATGATTCTGTAGATACTTTCTATTCATGTCTGCTCTGTCAGTCATTCGCACCTGACCATGTATGTATAATCACTCCTGAACGTCTCGGACTTTGCGGAGCATACAACTGGCTGGACGGTAAAGCGGCTTATGAAATTGACGAAACCGGACCAAATCAACCGGTAGTTAAAGGTGAATGCCTTGACCCGGTCAAAGGTATCTGGAAAGGTATAGATGAATATGTTTATTCAAACAGCCATAAAGCTGTCGAAAGCTTCAGCGCTTATTCAATTATGAATAACCCGATGACAAGTTGCGGATGTTTTGAAGTAATTTGTGCTTATGTACCTGAATGTAACGGAGTCATGGTGGTTAACCGTGAATTCCTCGGTGAAACTCCAAGCGGAATGACATTCTCGTCTCTCGCCGGAAGCGTTGGCGGAGGCGTACAGGCTCCCGGCTTTATGGGGTGCGGTAAAGTATTCCTGACTTCCAAAAAATTCCTCTTCGCTGAAGGTGGATTCAAACGTTTGGTATGGATGCCTAAAGAACTTAAAGACCTGTTGAAAGACGATCTTCTTGAGCGTTTTGCTGAACAGGATGCTGGCGGCTTACTTGACCAGATTGCCGATGAGACTGTTGGCAGTGATGCTAACGTGATAAGAGAGTTCATGGAAAAAGTTAAACATCCAGCTCTTGAGATGCAGGATATGGCGGAACTCGCCGAATCTGCTGAAATGCCGAAAGCTGTTGAAATTGAAGAAAAAATAGACGCTGTTGAAGAAAAAGCTCCTGCAACTCTTACTGGCGGTGTATTAAGTGCTGAAATGATTGAAGAAATCAAACAGCAAGTTAAATCAGAAATCACATCTTCATTGAAAGCAACAGTGACTCAGGAAGTAGTGCGTGATATTATCGCTACTCTCAGTAGCAAATTCCTCGGCGAGGAAGTCGCTCTGTCTGAAACTCCTGCAGAACTCGAAGCAGTCGTTGAAAAATTCCCGACCGCGGCTGAACGCCTTGCGGAAGTAAACGCATTCAAACTGCCAAAAGAAAGCTGTGACGTTCCAATCCATACTGTAAAGATTGGCGCGACAAAAGCTGAAGGCGGAACTCGTGGAATAAGTTATGAGATTGGCGGCGCGACATGTATGCCATTCCATCTCTGGGAAGGCGACATGCCCAACCGCCCATTGGTAGCTCTGGAAGTATTTGATATAGTCAGTAAAAAATATCCAGAAGCATTACGTGAAATATACGGCGAACTTCTCGAAAATCCTGCCGAAATGGCAAAAACTTGTGTCGAAAAATACGGTGCTGACCTTATTAGTGTCAGACTCGAAGGAACTCATCCTGAAAAAGGTAATCGCAGTGCTGAACAAGCTGTGGAACTAGTTAAGTCAGTTCTCGCAGCTGTTGATGTGCCGCTAATCGTTACTGGGCATAGTAATTTCGAGAAGAACAATGAAGTAATGAAAGCAGTCGCGCAGGCATGTGCTGGTGAAAACCTGATTCTCAACTGGGTTGAGCAGGATAACTACCGCACCATCGCCGGAGCCGCGATGGCTTATGGTCATACTATCGTTGGACAAAGCCCGATAGATGTAAATATTGGTAAACAGTTGAATATCCTGATGGGCAACATGGACATCAAGCCTGAACAGATAATCATGGATCCAATGACCGGAGCTACTGGATACGGTATTGAATACACATATTCCGTAATGGAACGTATCCGTCAGACAGCTCTGGGCGGCGACAAAATGCTGGCTCAAACAATGATTGTTTCTCCGGGACAGGAATGCGCTAAAATCAAGGAGACTAAAGCTCTTGAAAGCGACTTCCCTGAATGGGGCGATCTGGCTAAACGTTATCTGGTATGGGAGTTGACCACTGCGGTCAGTCTGCTTTATTCCGGTGCCGATATACTTATCATGTACCACCCTGAAGCGGCGGTTCAAGTCAAGAAAACCATCTTTGAATTGATGGATGGAACAGTTACTAAATAATAAACATAGAGGATTGAATAATGGCTAAAAAATTAACAGGTCTTCAGATTCAGAAACTGTTGCCTAAAACCAATTGTAAAGAATGTGGTTCTAATACCTGCCTTGCTTTTGCGATGAAACTCGCCGGTGCTAAAGCTGAGCTAGTTGACTGCCCATACGCTTCAGATGAAGCCAAGGCAGTACTCGGTGCGGCAAGCGAACCGCCAGTAAAAGGCGTCGCTTTCGGAACTGAAAAAAATATTAAAGCTGGTGAAGAAACTTGTTTCTATCGTCACGAAAAAACATTCGTTAACCAGACTCTGATTGCAATCAATATCAATGATACTGATTCAGTAAAAGCTATTGACAAAGCACTCGCGGATGTGGCAGAATACGAAATCGACCGTGTAGGTGAACTGCTTGGCATCGAAATGATTGCTGTAAGTCAGAAAGGCAGCGATGCTGAAGTTTTTGCCGCGCTTGCGGAAAAAGCTTGGACTACTGGCAAACGCCCATTGATACTCTGCAGCAAAGATGTGAAAGCACTCGAAGCGGCGGCTATTGTGGTAAAAGGTTCAAACTCACTTATCGGCCCGGCGACATCCGAAAATGCCGAAGCATTAGTTGAGATAGCCAAAGCTAACGGTCATGCGCTTGTAGTTACCGCTCCAAGCTTGAACGAACTGGTTCTTTTGACTGCAAAAATCAAAGATGGTGGATTCAATGATCTGGTGATGCAGTTCCAGACAAACTCACTGGCTGAACATTTTCAGGTGAATTCACTTGCTCGTAAAGCGGCTTTAAAAGATTCTTACAAACCGCTTGGTTATGCCAGTGTGAACTTTATCAAAGATGCTGATTTTCTGAATTCTTCAGTTACAGCGATCAATGATATATGTAAATTCGGTGGAATTTGTGTGTTGCCTGAATTTGACAAAGCGCAACTCGTTGGATTGATGGCTCTGCGCCAAAATATTTATACTGATCCACAGAAACCGATTCAGGTTGAACCAAAAGTCTACCCTGTCGGTGAACCAGACAAAGATTCTCCAGTATGGGTTACTACTAATTTCTCGCTTACCTACTTTATTGTATCCGGTGAAATCGAAAACAGTGGTTTGAGTGCTTGGCTGGTAATTCCTGAATGCGAAGGCATGAGTGTACTTACTGCTTGGGCGGCTGGTAAATTCAGCGGCGCTTCTATCGCTAAATTCTGTAAAGAAGTCGGACTTGAAGACAAAGTCAATACTCGTGAAATAGTTATCCCGGGTTATGTAGCGCAAATTAGCGGTGAACTCGAAGAAAATATGCCGGGCTGGAAAGTCATTGTCGGCACACAGGAAGCCGGAGACATTGAAAGTTTCGTAAAGGCGAAGTTTGACAAGTATCTAAACTAGGATTGTTTAATATGCCAGTTATAACATTTCAGCCATCAGGAAAAAGCATTGACGCTAAAGCCGGTTTAAACCTGCTCGAAACCGCCAGAAAAGCCGGAGTTGAAATAGTAGCTCCATGCGGTGGCAAGGGAACTTGCGGTAAATGTATAGTCAGGATAAGCTCAGGGGATGTTGAATCCAACAGCCTCGGAATCCTGACCGCTGATGAATTAGCTGACGGTTATGTTCTGGCATGTAAGACCAAAATAAACAATACTCCAGTAACTGTGGAGGTCCCCGAACAAGTCGGCAGAAAAGGCGGGAAGTTTACATGTGCCGAGGAAGACTCAGGACTTATCAGGGAAGAACTATTCCCGCATAACTGGCAATTCAATCCGCTTGCTTTGAAATGGTGTGTTTCTGTAGCGGAACCACAACTTGAAGACGGACTTTCAGATCTTGACCGCCTATCGTTTGCTATTCAGCACGACTGGGGAAAAGATGAAATTGTCTATTCTTTTGAAGTAATTAGAAAAGTTGCTGATACCATCCGTGAAGATAATGGCAGTGTAACTGTTACCATGATTCGCGAGCCGGGGTGTTCACACATTATCGGCATCGAAGCTGGCAACAAGACTGAACAGCATTATGGGATTGCAATTGATATCGGAACGACAACTGTTTCCGTACAGCTTGTTTATCTGCCGGATGGCGCGGTTGTTGGTACTCAAACAGATTACAACGATCAAATCACTTGCGGTCTGGATGTTATCAGCCGCATTAATTATGCCGCGAAAACAGGCAATCTTGAGGAATTGAGGAAGAGGGTACTGGATACAATCAATAAGTTAATATCCAAGCTTGAAAGCATGCATAATGTTGAATCACATGACATTTATAATGCGGTTATTTCAGGCAATACCACGATGATTCATCTCTTATTGGGCTTGACTCCTGAATACATTCGTTTGAGCCCTTATACTCCGACTATCCTGCAAGCCCCCTATTTAACAGCCAGTCAAGTTGGAATAGACATTAATCCGCAGTCATGGGTTTATTTATCCCCAAGTGTAGGCAGTTATGTCGGTGGCGATATTACTGCCGGAATACTTTGCACCGACTTGGCAACAGACAGCGAAGAGCTTAGTTTATTTATTGATATTGGTACTAATGGTGAAATTGTTATCGGTAATTGTGATTTTATGATGACCTGCGCGTGCTCCGCCGGACCAGCCTTTGAAGGTGGTGGAATAAAATGCGGTATGCGTGCCGCTCTTGGAGCGATTGAAAAAGTCGAAATAGATTCCGAAACTGCCGAGGCAAAATATCAGACCATCGGCGATGTGAAACCCAAGGGAATTTGCGGTTCGGGTATGATTTCCCTGCTGGCAAAATTATTACTCAGCGGTTGGATAGACCCTGCTGGCAAACTCGACCGCAGTAGAAAATCTAAATTTATCAAAGTCAAAGAACGTTCAGCATATTACATCATAGTTCCAGTTGATGAAAGCGATACTGGTGAGGCAATAATCATAAACGAAGTTGATTTTGAAAATATTATCCGTACCAAAGCGGCTATATATTCTGCCTGTTCATTGATTCTTGGTCAAGTCGAAATGTCCTTTGATGATATTTCAAATATTTACATAGCTGGCGGATTCGGACGTTTTCTCGATCTTGAAATGTCCATTAGTATAGGGCTTCTTCCAGACCTTGACAGAAGTAGATTTAAATACATCGGCAATTCATCCTTAATGGGAACGTATATGGTGCTGATGTCTCAAGAATTCAGGGAAAAACAACTTGACATTGCCAAACGCATGACCTATATTGACTTGAGCAGTGACCCGGGGTATATGGATCAGTATATGAGTGCCTTGTTCCTGCCGCATACAGATAAAGGACTATTCCCATCGGTAAAAATTTAAGGAATTACTATGTTATCCAACAAACAACAAGCAGTTGAGAAAGCTGTAAATATAGCTATTAAAAAGCTCAAAAGCGTTGATATAAAAAAACGCTGCGAACTGCACGGGCTAAAAATATCCGGCGACAAGCTTAAGATGCGCCTTTTCGGGAAAGATGTAAGCTTAGACATAAATGACTTTAGCACTGACGCCAAGCCTGCCGATATTCTTTTAGTACTGCATTATCTGCTTTGTGATATTCCGGTCAAAGAAACTGGTGAACTTATTTCATTTCGAGAATTCCCCGGCGGGCAGTTTTATTATGAACCATTTTTATCGAAAACCATCAAACCGCTCATAAACATGTACGGCAACGACATTGAAAGCATTAAAAGATGCATGGCTAAATTTGATTATGAAGAAGTCAATCTGGGAGATTTTGGAGCAAAAATTCAATCTTTCGGACCTTTTGAGATTACTTTAATATATCGTCTCGGCGATGACGAATTTCCGGTTGACGCGGAAGTTTTATTCGATTCATCATTCAAACGTATCTTTGTAGCGGAAGATGCATCAGTTATAGCCAGCAGAATCTGCATTGGCCTGCTCTTTTAAGGAACTATTATGAATCTTTTTGTTATAGCTGGATTCCTAGGATCTGGAAAAACAACTTTACTGCTTTCTATCGCTAAAGCGCTTTCCGCTTCCGGCAAAAAAATGGTGATTATCGAAAATGAAATCGGTGATGTTGGTGTTGATGATGTGGTGCTTGAGAGTGAAGGCTTACAGGTAAGAGAAATTTTTTCCGGCTGTATATGCTGTTCTATGCGTAGTAATTTAATCAGCACATTATTAGAAATCGAGCGTGAATATAATCCTGATATAGTAATCCTTGAACCTTCTGGCGTGGCATCTCCCAAACAAGTCATGAGTGCCTTAGTTGGTTACGGCGGAGAGATAGACAGCAAGCATGTAGCGGTAATTGTTGATGCTAAACGCTATCAAAATATAATGAACGCCGATATTCCAATTGTAAAAGACGGTATCACAAGCGCGGATATTCTGGTAATAAATAAGACTGATTTAGTAAGTGATGAAGAACTTGAAACAATTGAACAAGCAGTGAGAAAAATTCGACCTGAAATAAAAACATTACAGGTTTCCACATATAAAAATACAAATGTGGATAAACTCATTAACGAATTTATGACAGTACCATGCAAGAGAGAAGACAAAGTGTATTTTGACCTGAATAAAAATAAAGGGGCAGCCCCAACAGCTTATGCGCATTGTTTTGATATTCCTGTCAAGGATGATTTTAACGGAAAAGTATTTGCAGAAGAACTATCTGCTGTTTTAAAAGAAATGAGTATTGAAATCGACCAGGCAGGATGTAAACTTATTGGTCACATAAAAGCGGTAGCTAAGTGCCCCAGCGGGCATACGCGTCAACTTAAGGGAAGTCTATTTAATATAAGCTCTTTATATTCAACATAATTAGGTCGTTTTCTTTTATCATATAAGCAGTATCTGGTTAATGTGGATATAACATTATCAATATCTTTTT
>Ga0307988_1001709_pt1 | contig 11873 bp, 8 predicted proteins | sample EllFjometagen183_FD_203166 | JGI IMG/M metagenome (GOLD analysis project Ga0307988, IMG submission 203166) | Marine microbial communities from Ellis Fjord, Antarctic Ocean - #183 | ecosystem: Environmental > Aquatic > Marine > Unclassified | place: Southern Ocean | collected 2014-10-08 | reverse complement strand
ATTTTTATTTATCTGTAAACACAACCTCGATTCCCGGTTTGGCTTGTCAGGCATACCCAATTTCATCATCAAAAGTTGAAATATCAATGCCAAGCTGCATAGCTGCAGCCTTCCATTTCATAGAATCTTCCATGTTAAATATAATATTATCGTCGGCAGGAACAGTCAGCCATCCATTGGCGACAAGTTCATTTTCTAACTGTCCAGGTCCCCAGCCTGTGTATCCGAGAATAAACAGATAGTGCTCCGGTCCTCTATTGTTAGCTATATCCTCAAGCACCTTTGTCTCTCTGGTCAAAGCTACAGTTTCGCTTACCGAAAGCTGGTGCTCCGTCGAATAACCGGACATAAAGAGGATAAATGCTGATTCAAGTTCAACCGGTCCGCCTATATATACAGAAGGTAACTCTATTTCAGGTATGGGTAATTGTGCACCCTGCAGTATTTCCGGCAAAGTAAACATATCGTGGGGCTGATTTATCGCGACCCCCATGGCACCTTCCGCGCTATGTGCACAGATATAAATAACATGTTCTTCAAAGCGCGGATCGGGCATCTGTTGAGTCGATATGAGGAAAGTGCCTGCCAGCGAATCAATCGGAGATGTAGAATTATCATTCATCGTACTAAATTCCTCTTAACATCTTACTCCAGAAACTTGGCTGCTCTGTTCGGTAACCCTTTGAGGGATAAAAAGCAAGAAACTGAGTAATGTAAATTGTGATGGCGTGGTTAAAAAACAAGAAAAATGTACTTATAATCCCTTACGAGATGTTAGTCTCCAAAATTGACAAACTCGTAAAAATCTTAATATTAGATGGATAAATAAAAAACTTCATATTGGAGGCGTACATAAGGTACGTCGTAATGATAGAAAAAATGTAACAACGAACCAGGTAAGTGAGCCTGCGAGACTCCGGATGAAGAGTTTTTACGACGCCATCAAAATTGAACAAGATGTTTTTACCCAATAAATCATAGGGTCCTTACCTGTCTGTATAGTACAAGTTTATCAAACCCCCAGTATAGCCGTCAAGTTCTTCATAACATAACAAAAACTCCGGCATCACCAAAATTCTGTACTTTCGTATATAGACAATGACAAATCATTCATTATAACCTACAATTGTACTAATCTTCCCAACCTGAATAACGGAAAAATTAATATGCGAAATGATTTAAAAAAAATTCTCGATTGTAGTCATCATGACCCTTTCCAGATTTTAGGTGCTCATTTTTCCGTACCTGATGCTCAAAGCGTCACCTTAAGAACTTTTCAACCACACGCAGAAGTTGTGCATTTACTGGTTGGAAACCATCGTCTCCCTATGGAGAAAACTCACTTATGCGGTTTTTTTGAAATAATCCTGCTTATTAAAAATCTTCCCGATCCGTTACTCTCACCATTTAATTACCAGTACGAAATAAAATATAATAATGGAGACACTCTAAGTATCAACGATCCCTACAGATTTCCCGTATTATTGAGCGAACAGGACCGCTATCTTTTCAGTGCAGGAAGAAATTACCGATTGTATGACCATTTCGGTAGTCACCTTATCGAAGTTGAGAGCATAAAGGGCACAGTTTTTCGAGTATGGGCACCCAATGCTCAAGCTGTCTCTGTCATAGGCGGTTTCAATGGATGGGACGGACGAATTCACCCGCTTAGATCACTTGGTGCTTCCGGGATATGGGAACTTTTCATCCCAAATTTAAATGAAAATGAATATTATAAATATCATATAAGAACCCAAAACGGACAAATTGTTAAAAAATCAGACCCTTTCCAGTTTTATGGAGAACTTCGCCCAAACACCGCTTCAGTAACAAAAAAACTTAATCACTATAAATGGAATGACCAAGAATGGCAGAGTGCCAAACTAACGATAGCCCCATATGACCGAGCCTTATCAATTTACGAGGTGCACCCAGGGTCATGGCGCCGCGACCCGTCTGATCCTGATCGTTTCATGACTTTCCGTGAACTTGCAGAGTGCTTGATTCCCCATGTAAAGGAGCTAGGATTCACACATATAGAGTTGATGCCGGTCATGGAACATCCCCTTGATGAGTCATGGGGATACCAGGTTACAGGACCATTCAGCATAACAAGTAGATATGGCAGCCCTGAAGATTTTATGTATTTCGTAGATTGCTGTCACCAGAACAATCTAGGTGTCATACTTGATTGGGTTCCCGCCCATTTCCCCAAAGATCAGCATAGCCTGGGAAACTTTGATGGTACATCCCTGTATGAGCATGAGGATGTCAGAAAGGGGTCGCACCCGGAATGGGGGACTTTCATTTACAACTATGGAAGAAATGAGGTCAGCAACTACCTGATAGCAAATGCTCTTTTCTGGCTTGACAAGTATCATATTGACGGTTTAAGGGTTGATGCCGTCGCCTCTATGCTCTATCTTGACTATTCCAGAAAAGATGACGAATGGCTGCCAAACTGCTATGGAGGAAGAGAAAATCTTGAGGCAATCGAGTTTATCCGTCACCTCAACTCCATTGTCTATGACAAGCACCCCAATACTCTTCTTATCGCAGAGGAATCAACAAGTTTCTACGGTGTTTCAAAACCGGCCAGTGAAGGCGGGCTTGGCTTTGGGTTTAAATGGAATATGGGCTGGATGAACGATATCCTGAACTATTTTTCCGAGGATCCAATACATAGAAAATACCATCATAACCTTCTTACATTTTCCATAATGTATGCCTTTTCTGAGAATTTTATCCTGCCCCTATCCCATGACGAGGTAGTCCACGGGAAGAATTCTCTCCTCAGTAAAATGCCCGGAGATACCTGGCAGAAATTCGCCAATCTCCGGCTATTACTTTTTAGTTTGTGGATGCACCCTGGGAAAAAATTACTCTTTATGGGTGGAGAATTTGGACAATCTGCTGAATGGCACTGCAAGCGAAGCCTGGACTGGCATCTTCTGGAAGAAAATAAATTGCACCGGCAACTCCTGAAGTTTCTCACACGTCTAAACTTGTTCTATACAGAAACACCGGCTTTATGGGAAAAAGATTTCAGTGCAGATGGATTCCAGTGGCTGGACCTGGAAGACAGGAATAATTCAATCATTTCCTACGCACGATTTGGTCAAAAGCGGGAAGAGCATATAGTATGCATATTCAACTACACCCCGCAGACCTTCAATAATTACAAGGTCGGTTTACCGCAAAACCGCCGGTACAAAACCATATTCAGCTCAGATATGGGAGAATTCGGCGGCACCAATAATTACGATATGAAGGTACATACGCCAAGCCCGGAACCATACGGTCAGGGAGCTTTTCATACGACGGTATCAATACCCCCTCTTGCTGGTATAATTCTACAACCGATAGCAGATTAATGACTGTAAAACAGGTGGTCATATGTCACAAATCCATGTCCCGGGTGAAAAAGTAAAAAAGGCTATAGAAGAATTTTCAGAATTACTCCTCATCTCTCCGGAAAAATCACGCTGGCAGCTGCTGCAGGAGGTTGAGCTAAAATTTGACCTGTCGCCCCAGGAGTGCGAATTTCTAAATAATCATTTCAGTAAAGAAACATGATGAACTCTCAGCACTCGGGATTGTAGGAAATTGCGCCAGAAAAAACTTTTAACTGTACTTCAAGTTGCTTGTAGGAATAGATTCATCAGCCTCCAATAATTCGTCGTAATAGGCAACGGTCTGTTCGCACATAGCCTGGGATGTAAATTTTTTCTTTACTCTCACCCTGCCATTAGCACCCAATTGACTCAACTCGCTATCACTCATTGCCAGGGCTTTTTCAATGGCTCCTGCAAGATAGCTTTCACTGGAAGGTGCAACCAGCCATCCATTGACATCATGTATGACCGTCTCTAAACTTCCGCCATGGGCAGTTGCGATTACCGGCTTTCCCATAGCCATTGCTTCTACTGTTGTTCGCCCAAAAGCTTCTGGTTCTGAGGAGGAAGTGGATAAAACGATATCAGCGAGCATAAACGCCGCCGGCATATCGTCACAGTAGCCTACCAGAGAAGCCCTTCCAGCCAAACCATTTTTTTCTATAAACTCATTGAGTTCAGCCGTGTACCCGGGATTATCTAAAACGTCCCCTACAAGAACTGCGATATAATTGTTGTTTCTGACCTGCAGGAGACTTTTTAAAAAAATCTGCTGACCTTTTAATCTGGTTAATCGACCTGGGAGCATAAGTACTTTTGCCTCTGTATTGAGTTTCCATGATTTTTTTAGTTTTTCCAGACGGGAAACAGCAACATTGTCTGAATTGAAATAGGTGGAGTCCACTCCGCGGAAAATAAGTCTTACATTATCTTTCTTATTATAATTTTGAAAAATGTGCGTTTTTATGCTCTCCGAGATTGCGATAATGCCGTCACCTTTTGTCATAACAGCGCTATATTCATTCACTGAATAGAAACCATGAAAAGTCGTAACCAGTACGGGACGGTTCTTTTTTGAAAGACTTTTCCAGGCGATATACCCAACCCAACCCGGCATTCGTGAACGCAGATGAAGAATATCAACTTTTTCTTTTTTTAGAAGACGTCGAATCGGCAGTACATGCAGCAGAGCAAGAGGAGTTTTAGAGCCGATGCTTCTTGAGATGTGGATGCTGCCATCTTTTTCTAATTGACCTACCAGCCTACCCCCGCCTGACACAACTATTGACCGGTGACCATTCTTAACCAGATATCGCCCCATCTCCAGGGTACCGCGTTCAACACCACCACTTTCCAATTCAGGTAACAATTGTAAAACTGTCAATCGCTGCTGTCTTTTCGGTATCCTTTTACTATCATATGCTTCGTAATAGAGTTGAACAGTTTTTTCACACATTCGAAGGGCTGTAAAATGTTCATTCACCCATTCGAATCCCTGCTCTCCGAGTCTTTTCACTTCATCCGGGTTCAACAAAGCCTCTTTTATAGCAACGGACAATTTTTCAGGATCGAGGGGAGGAACAAGCCAACCTGTTTTGCCATCTACAACTGTCTCGAGACTACCGCCATGAGCAGTTGCAATAACCGGTTTTTTCATGGCCATTGCCTCTATGGCAACTTTCCCGAACGCTTCCGGCTGGGTAGAACTCGCTGACACTACAATATCAGCAAACTTAAGAGCTGCCGGCATATCCGTACAATGTCCTACGAGTTTCACTTTTCCTTCAAGTCTATTACGCTTGATCTGATCATTTAATTGTTTTGTAAAATTATGATTTTCCTCCGTGTCTCCTATACATAGCGCTATAAAATCTAAATCCTGAATAAGGGCAAGACTATCAATAAATACATCCTGTCCCTTCCACAAGGTCAACCGACCTGGAAGTATTATTACGGGCTTGCTGTTAGAGGTGAGGTTCCATCTTTTCAGCAGGGATGCAACCCGATCTTCCGATATCTTCTCCGGTGAAAATTCCTCTTTATCAAATCCCCCATGGACAAGCCGGATCTTTTCTTCATCTACCTTGTAGTGCTCCAGGATATGATCTTTAATTATTCCAGAAACTGCCGCAACTCTTTCCCCTCTAGTCATAATAGAAGAATATGAGTTAACTGAGTAGAAACCATGAAATGTTGAAATAAGACTCGGTCTTCTATCAGCGGGGATAAGTTTCCATGCTAAAAAACCTATCCAGGCAGGCAGGCGGGATCGTAAATGAAGAATATCTACCTTTTCTTCGAGGAGAAAACGTTTCAGCTTTAAAATGTACTGGAGACAACGAAAGGATTTTTCACCTATATATGGCCAATAGATATGTTTTCCACCACTTTCTTCTACCAGAGGAACCAGGCGACCGCCCCCCGATATAACAATTGATTTATGGCCTTCTCTGGCAAGATATACTGCCAGATCAACTGTTTCACCTTCAACTCCACCTTCGTCCAGATCAGGAAGAAGTTGAACTATTACAAGTTTTTTTGCCACCATAATGAAAGTATTGTATCAGCGCATTTCTGAGCTTCGTTAAGATTTTCGCCCTTTGTCCATTTTTCTTCCTTATAAACCGCACAATCATAAGGCAAGACAAAACCATTATCTATTAAAAATGAAACACTTGTCTTGAATTTATTAATCTTTTTTTTCCAATGAACAGGAATAACCCCGACTTTACAGCCAGCCGTTAAAGCTTCAAACATCATCGAAACAGAGTCTGCCGTGACCCAGACGATTGCTGAGTTGTCATACTGGTCTTCTACCCATCCTGGCTTGGTATCTTTATAATTGACAAATGAAACACGAGAGTGAAGACTAGACATCTTTTCAAGCAACAAAATCATGCCATTGGGAGTTCGCGGGGAGGATGCCAGTACCCATTCAATTTCCGGATAATGTTCAACAATGTTTTCTATTTTACCTGCTATATCTCCATTATCCCACCTGTGGCTTTTTTCATCAACTCCCCCCACCAGCACAAGTCCGCAGTTCTTATCGTGCAACCCCCGATCCGTGGAACAATTCGGCGGCCCAACAGTCGTTAATATATTGCCCTTCTGCTGATAACCGTCATGGACCGGTACAAAGCAGAGGTCAAATCGAGACCTGTACAGCCGATCTGGTGCCATGCAGGTTACGGCAGGTACCCTGTATTTTTTTTTATAAAACAGAGCAGTAAGGTGAGTACTACTCCCCGTAGAGATAATAATGTCAGGATTTACAATTTTTAGCCCCCGCATATCCCCAAAAGGCAGGTAAAACCCAGACAACTCTGCTAGAAAACTTCTTAAAGAAGGTTTATTAACCTCTATTTTTGTGACCTTAACTGGAACTTTTTTTTTTAGGGCCCGGACGATCCCATATGTTTGTTTTTCATGCCCGGGTCTTCCGTCAAGTATACAAACAATATGAAGCTCGTTTCGTTGAAAATATTCCATAGTGGTACCTCGTAAACCAAGAGGAACCTTTACCTCTTTTGAGGAGGTGGTTGTGTGGCAGCTGTTGGCCTGCGATTACCTCCGGCTAGTTTCACAATAATCTGATTTGATTTATGCAACCTGACAGTCATTGTTTTAAAAAGATGATTGGTGACCTCCGGATATTTTTCAATTATCTCCTCTATCTTTCCTCCGGGGAACCTCTTTATTGTGCATCTGCCCTGGGAAATGATAGAAGCAGATCGATGTTCTCCGGTAATTGCAGCCATCTCACCAAAATATTCACCTGGCTCGGTTAGTTCGGCAATCTTCTTTCCACCTTTAATCACTGTAAGAGAGCCCCTGATAAGCTTGAAAAAATCTATATCTGTATTTCCCTCCCGGATTATTGTATCCCCGTCTTCATACTTTTCCTGATCAGGATTAACAAGGTAAGCCGGAAGACTCTCCTTATGCGCAACTGTACGCCTCAGCGCCTCTTCAACACTTGTGACTCCTTCCCTCACCTTCTGTAAGGCAGCGTCCCGTAACGGTGTCATACCTTCCTGCACGGCAATTTTTCTCAGCTGGTCTTCCGGCACCTCTGCACTGATCGCTTTGGACACCTCATCTGTAACTTCCATCAGCTCAAAGAAACCAACCCTTCCCTTATATCCCAAACCATTACATTTTTGGCATCCTCCAGGATCGTAGGTAACAACCGTATCAACCTCATCCTCCCTGAACCCCATTGAAAGAAGTTCCTGAGGATCATACTTGGCCACCTTTTTGCAGCTTTGACATAACCTGCGGCCAAGTCGCTGGGACAAAACCATGGTAACGGAAGAGGCAAGCATATAAGCCGGGATACCAATATCAACAAGTCGTCCAATTGTCGCGGCACTATCGTTGGTGTGAAGCGTTGAAAAGACAAGGTGACCGGTCATTGCAGCTTTGATAGCGATTTCTGCAGTGTCCATATCTCTGATCTCACCTACCATTATGATATCCGGATCCTGACGCAGAAAAGCCTTCAAAGCTGCAGCAAATGTCATCCCGACTTCAGTATTGACATTGACCTGATTTATACCTTTAAAATTAAATTCCACAGGGTCTTCTGCAGTGAGAATTTTAATATCCTCACTGTTCATTGAATTCAGAGCAGAATACAAGGTAACAGTTTTACCTGAACCGGTAGGGCCTGTTACCAGCAACAATCCCTGGGGTCTTGTCAGGCAGCGCTTCAGCATCTCAAAAGTTTTAAGCTCAAAACCCAGTTTAGTCAGGTCAACGTTTAGTGAGTTTTTATCGAGGATACGAAGTACAACCGACTCACCAAAAAGAGTGGGAAGCGAGGAGACTCGAAAATCAACTGATCTATTTCGCCCCATCCTCATTTTTATTCTTCCATCCTGGGGCACCCGCCTTTCTGTAATATCAAGACCGGCCAGAATTTTCATCCTGGCAACTAATGCGTTCTTAATAGTCAGTGGGAGGTTCATTGATTTGAACAGAGAACCGTCTTTACGATATCTAACCTGCATGTTCTTTTCATACGGTTCAACGTGAATATCAGAGACACCTTCCTGAACAGCCTTAATCAAAATACCGTTGACGAGCTTGATAATTGGTGCATCAGAAGCAGCAAACTGATCCCCTACATCATCATCTTCATCGCCGGCTATCTCAAAATCATCGGCAGCTTCAGCAACTATTGACCCAAAGTCATCGACCTGGGTCATACTCATTTCCTCTTCGGTTTCCTCCTGCTTTCCCAAAAATGAGCTGACCTCAGCTTCATCAATTCCGTAATATTTCTGGTATGCCTCAATTATGTCCTTCTCGGTGGATACACAAACGGAAAGTTCTTTATTGAGAAGATTCTGCAGCTCCTCCACAGCTGTTACATCTGAGGGCTCAGCCATTGTCACCTGCAGGGTGTTACCAGCCATGCGCAGAGGGAATACCATGTATTCCTTAGCCTGCGCATATGTCAAAAGCTTTATAGCATCTCTGGAAGGCGGCTCACTTTTAATAATTACTGCCGGATAATTATGCTGTCTGCTTAAAAAGGTATAAACTGTGTTTTCATCAATGTAATCAAGCTGTCTAAGTATAGCTCCCAGCCGGCCACCGTTTTTCTGTAATGTTTTCTTTGCAACTTCAAGCTGACCGGGGGTTATGTAACCAGCCTTGCTGAGCATCTCACCAATCTTTATTTTCCCCGCTCCGGACTGATCCTTAACGGTTTTTTTCATCGATGATTTACGGGGAGTTTTCATGTTTTGCTGAGCCATGGCAGATTACCTGAAAAGAGAGTCAAATCTGGGTATGTATAAAATTTATAATCAGTCGTACCGGAGCAAATTATCCGACAAACAGCTGGCAATTAAAATCTATTTCCCTATGCCAAGCTGATATATTGTATAATCCAATACCACCTTTACGGTCAAAATAGCATTTTTTTAAATTAATACTAATATCTTAACGCATCAAATCATTAATTGTCACCTGAAAAGGTCATTTGAGAGACAAAAAAAAATCTTCCCACTTCAATATAGATCTAGAAGAAGGAAGATTTTTAGTAGTTATTAAGAAAATGTAAAAGCCAGCACGAAGGATAAATCAGCTGGTCAACAAGCAGTTACATCATTGGATACCTCTTTGCCATTTCGGCAGCCAGAGGAATCATTATTTCACGCATAGACGGTTCTGCCGGCCTAGAGGTCCTCAGTTTGATAATATGCTGCCATTCAGTCAGATTACAGTAGACTATTATCTCTGTCTTGCATGAATTTGGCAATACGGTCCTCGCTGCCTGGGGAGACGAGGTTTCCAGCAGTTTCAAATATTTACTCTCAGTATACTCCATAGACTCAAGCCACAGATTATAGTCATCACTGCCCTCTTCGTAAAACATTGGTTTTATAAATGTCACCTGACCATCATATTTATCCTGACTATATCTGCAATAACGCTGACTTTCCTGGAGAAAAGAGCAGGGTCTGTGGCGAACTAACTCATGGGTTACCGCCCTGTTGACGACGAACTTGACACCAACAAATCTATGTCTCATTAAAAGGTCAGGCGGGAGATCATCCACTTCTCTCAGGCTGATTTTTTTTACAGTAATCTCTAGATCGGACTCAAGTGGTGTTGTTTTTTTTAATATATCATCGAAAAGAAATGGTTCTTTTGCGGCGAGCACAAATACAAGGCTACTTACAACCTGGTTGTCCGGGCAGGAAACGTAAAGTTCTCTAAAAGATCGTATTGAGCCGGTGACAAGCATACCGTTTTCGATTCTGTCAACAACAAGGTATTTAGGCTGGCAGGACAAAAGGTCAACCACATGACCTGGCCCACACTTCAGCTTCAGTGTAACTGCGGCGGTTTCAAGTACAGAATTGTGCCCGTGTGCGGCAATTTTTGTCACAAAAGGTATTGCTGAGTCTTCTGTGATTTGATCCTCACTTTTGTAACAGATCCTACCACATACCTCAAGGCGCACAGCGAGTGACGATTGATCAAGATCATCTTGAATTTCGAAATACGGCTCAATAACTTTCATTTTAATTACCTTCCCAAAACGGTGACATTTTTCTTAATAATTCAATAATTGGAGGCATCTTCTCAATAACATAATCAATTTCTTCTTCACTGTTATAAGTGCTGAGGGAAAAACGAATTGAACCATGCGCTGCAGTAAAAGGTACACCCATTGCTCTCAGTACATGAGAAGGTTCCAGTGAACCAGATGTACAGGCTGAACCGGAGGAAGCGCAAATCTTATGCTGATTCATATGCAGCAGTATAGCCTCACCTTCGACATATTCAAAACTTATATTTGAGGTGTTAGGGAGTCGGTCTGTTTTGTGACCGTTCAAAAGTGACTTTGGAACGGCTGAAAGCAGCCCCTCTTCAAGCTTGTCACGCAGACGTTTTACTCTGCCATTTTCTTCTGCCATCTTTTGGGCCGCAAGCTCACAAGCTATCCCCAGACCTACTATGGAAGCAACATTTTCGGTACCACCTCTGCGACCTTGCTCCTGATGGCCTCCGGTTAAAAATGGAACAAAATGAGTACCTCTCTTTATATAGAGAACTCCCACTCCCTTCGGGCCATGCAACTTATGCCCTGAAAGAGAGAGAAAATCAATATCAAGAGTCTTCAGATCAAAGGGTATCTTACCAACGGCCTGTACAGCATCAGTATGGAAAAGAATCCCTCTCTGCTTCGCCATTGTTGCCATTTTCTCAACGGGATAGATATTTCCAGTTTCATTATTAGCCCACATGATACTGACAATTGCAGTATCATCAGTCAGTGCGGACTCATATTCACCAATATCAATCATCCCATCTTCATCGACCTTCAACCGTGTCACTTTATATTTATGACCAGTCAGCGCCTCAAGGTTCTCGCATAGACTTTTTACAGCAGGATGCTCTACTCTGGTAGTGATAACATGCCGTTTTTCAGGAAAGGTTCTCAGAGCAGATAGGATCGCGGTAGAGTCACTTTCAGTACCGCAACTGGTAAAAACTATCTCTTCGGGAGTCGCCCCGAGGAGATCGGCTACCTTAACTCGGGCATCGAAAACATCCTGTCCAACTAATCCCCCGAATGTGTGCATGCTTGAGGGATTGCCGTAGAGATTGTTGAGATATGGCAACATGGCCTCGACTACCTCTGGAGCAACCATTGTAGTGGCGTTATTATCCATATAGACAATTTCATCTTTTACGTGGGACATTAATTTTCCTCCTCCACGATGAGACTGTCTAAAACCAGCTCTCTTAATTTTTTTTCTACATAATTTTTTATGGTAGTCTGTGATTTCTTGCAGCTTTTACAGGCACCACGAAGTGAAACGATTACAAAATCGCCATCTACATCGATGAGTTCAATATCACCACCGTCTTTCTTCAGACCCGGCCTGACCTCCCTTTCCAGAACCTCTTCTATTTTCTTTATTTTTTGCAGGGCGGTCATTCTTTTTGGCC
>Ga0307988_1001708_pt1 | contig 11875 bp, 9 predicted proteins | sample EllFjometagen183_FD_203166 | JGI IMG/M metagenome (GOLD analysis project Ga0307988, IMG submission 203166) | Marine microbial communities from Ellis Fjord, Antarctic Ocean - #183 | ecosystem: Environmental > Aquatic > Marine > Unclassified | place: Southern Ocean | collected 2014-10-08 | reverse complement strand
GAAGTTAAATAACACTGTATTGAAATTATACTTCTCTAAGCTATTATTTGTAATAGATATAACTTTACTCAATCTTAATTTATTTATTATTTACAACTATATATTTCATTTACATTAAGGACTTTCAAAATGATTATTCTACTTAAACCAAATGCAACAAAAAAAGATGCAGATGAAATACTGAATCAGATTGCATCGCTTGATTTAAAACCACTTTATATGCCCGGATTGGAACGAACAGTACTAGGCGCAATTGGTGATGAGAGAAAAATAGCAGAGCTTCATATAGAGAATCATCCTATGGTAGATAATATTACCCCAATACTCTCTCCCTATCAGCTAGTAAGCAGAGAATTATACCCTAAAGATACAATTGTAAATATTGATAATATTCCGGTGGGTGGGAATAATTTCACAATCATAGCAGGTCCATGTGCAGTAGAAAATGATAAACAAATACTGGAAACGGCAAAAATTGTTAAAAAATATGGTGGTCATTGCCTCAGAGGTGGTGCTTTTAAACCTAGAACAAGTCCATATAGTTTCCAGGGCCATGGTATGGATGGTCTCAAAATGCTTCATAATGTTTCAAAAATCTTAAAAATCCCAACAGTAACAGAAGTGATAGAAGTAAAAGATGTCGAAGCAGTTGAAGAGTTTGCATCCGCATTTCAAATAGGGGCAAGAAATATGCAGAATTATCGTTTACTCAAAGCTGTAGGAAAAAGTAGAAAACCGGTAATATTAAAAAGAGGTATGTCTGCGACTGTTGTAGAGCTACTTTTAGCAGCAGAATATATTGTCGCTGAAGGCAATCCTAATGTCATTTTGTGTGAAAGAGGTATTCGTACTTTTGAAACTGCAACAAGAAATACGTTAGACTTAAATGCGATACCATATATAAAACAACATTGCCATCTTCCTGTGATAGTTGATCCTTCTCATGGAACTGGCGTAAGAGACTTTGTAGAACCTATGTCAAAAGCCGCTATAGCCTGCGGAGCAGACGGATTAATGATAGAAGTGCACTATAATCCAAAAGTTGCTTTGTCAGATGGTCAGCAAAGTCTATTTCCAGAACAGTTCGCCGAAATGGTAAAAAACTTAAAACCATTTATCAAAGCTGCTGGAAAAACTCTAAGCATTCCTATTGAACTTAAATAATAGAGCAAAAACATTATTTAAAGGTGCAGAAATATACATGGGCTTTGAATTATAAATAATTTAATGGGTTTGGCTGATAACTTACAGAACTTCTAACATAGATTAAATAAGCAATATCAAATATTATAAGTTTTTTTAACCTGATAACAATTTATTATGTTTCAAGAATTAGTTCTTACAGCTTTTCCATTCACGAAATGAAGACCACACTCTTTCTGCTCAGGAGACTCCCACCACCAGCGCCCTGCTCTAATATTTTCATTATCAGAGATTGCTCTTGTACAGCAGGAACAGCCAATTGATGGATATCCTTCATAATTAAGTTTGTTCACCGGAACATTATATTTCACAATATAATTGTCAATCTGCTCTTTTGTCCATGTGATTAAAGGGCTAACTTTGAAAACATCAAATTTTTCATCATATTCAATGCTGTCAAAATTTGATCTTGTAACTGACTGTGACTTCCTTAAACCACATATCCAGCATAATTTTCCATTAAGAGCTTTCTGTAAAGGTTTTACTTTTCTTAAATAACAGCATTTTTTTCTAAGCTCAATGTCATTGTAGAAACTGTTTATCCCGTGATCTTCTATATACTCTTCAACATCTAAAGCTTCTGGAAAATAAACTTTAATTTTGATATTATAATGCTTTTCTGTCCGTGACAGAAGATCGTACGTCTCATCGAAAAGACGACCTGTATCCAAAGTAAATATTGGTATATCAAGCTTATTTCTGACAATTAAATCAGTAATTACCTGATCTTCAAGGTTAAGAGCGGTTGAAAAAGCACTTTTATTCCTAAATTGTTTCTCTGTTTCTACTAATATATCTTTAGCAGATCTATTTCTAAATCCAGATCTCAGTTCTTCTAATTTTCCCATTGCGGTATACCAATTTTTAGATTAAAGTAGTAATTGTTTACTAAACATAGTTATAATATAATAAATAAAATATAAAATTACTATACTTATTTTATAAACTTTATAATAAAATATCGTTCTACCACTTTGAATGCAATTTATCGTAACAACCTTAAGGATATTCAAAGCAACATTTACACACTAACTCAGCAAACTGGAACGTTGAAGGCTAAACTGTCAACAAAAAAAGGATATAATCATAAATATCAGTGTTAAAAGTTAGATATAATAAATATTTTAATTAAATTTAGTAAATTTTAGTGGTTATTTTACACATTGTTCCGTATAATTAAATAAACTTCTTTAATTAGTCACTTATTATTCATCTAACAGAACCAATATAAAAAACTATAAGGAACCAATTAAATGCTGAAAAAAATTAAAGTCTCCGATATTGTTCTTATGAATGTTACCTGTCTCCTAGGGGTGAGATGGTTTGCTACAGCTGCACAGTATGGAGCGGCATCAATTATATTATGGATTCTTGCCTCTCTGCTTTTCTTTGTTCCAATTTCATTTGTGTTTGCAGAATTCAGTTCGATTTTTCCTGATGCTGAGGGAGGTTTAGTAGACTGGACAAAAGAAGTATTTGGAGAAAAAACTGCATTTGTTACATCATGGTTTTATTTAATATGCAATATATTCTACTATCCTACGATACTTACTTTTTCAGCTGTATGCGTAGCCTATGTAATAAATCCTGAGCTCGCTCAAAACAAAGTATTTATAACTTCTTTTGTAATCGTCTTTTTCTGGGTAGGAACTCTCATTAACCTTAAAGGAGTAGGTTTTATAGCATTCTTCGGCAAGATAGGTGGACTTATTGGTAATATTACACCCATCGTAGTTATTGTTATATTAGCTGTTATAACTATATTTATACTTAAAAAACCATCTCAAATCAGCTTTGCTCCGACAAATTTCATACCAGAACTCAATAGCGATAATCTACTTTTTATTGCAACACTTACTTTTGCGATGTCAGGTGGCGAAATATGTACTCCTTTTGTAAAAAACATGAAAAATCCAAAAAAAGATTTTGCTAAAGCAACAATGCTTTCAGCTCTTATCATCACTGTCTTTTATATAATCGGAACATTAGCAGTTGCAATGGTTGTTGACCCTGCTGAACTTGGTGCTGCTAGTGGAGCTATTCAAGTTATAGAAATAGCAAGCCGAAATATTAATCTAGTCTGGATCGCGTCTGTTGTCGCTGTACTCATAGCTCTTTCATCAATTTTTGGATGTGCAATATGGATGGTTGGCACCATTAAAATGTTTACAATGGGAAATGATGAAAAATTCATTCCCAAATGGATGAGAAAAGAAAACAAAAACAATATACCTGCAAATGCAGTTATAGCTCAGGCACTCTTTGTCTCACTTATAGTACTGGCTACGTCTTTTATGAAAAGTGTAGAAAATATCTACATGGTATTAATAATGATGGCTACGATACCAATGTTCATTGTTTACTTTATCATTCTGCTTGCCTATCTCAAACTAAAATTCAAAATGCAGACTGTTACTAAATTTATAGGCGATTATGTTGCTCCAGGAAAAAAAATCGGAGCTTTCATTTTCTGGATTGTAGCTAGTTTTACTACTTTAGTAACAATTCTTATTCCACTTGTTTCTCCCGGAGATAATAACGTTTACATATATGAAGCTGAAGTTATTGGTGGGCCAATAATATTTTTTATTATAGCACTGTTAATGATTAGAAAAGTTCGTAAAAAAAAGAATAATTAAATTTAAAGATTATTACCAATATAACAGAAAGAATACAAATGACCTTAAAACAAATAAAAGTCTCTGACATAGTATACATGAATGTAGTATGCCTACTAGGTATGAGATGGTTTTCTACAGCAGCACAGTATGGTGCGGCATCTATCATATTATGGATACTTGCATCATTGCTTTTCTTTGTTCCAATATCCTTTGTATTTGCTGAATTCAGTTCAATTTTTCCCGATGCAAAGGGAGGTTTAGTAGATTGGACAAGGGAGGTATTTGGAGAAAGAACTGCATTTATTACTTCATGGTTTTATCTCATATGTAATATTTTTTACTATCCAACAGTTCTGACTTATGCAGCTATATGTCTTGCATATGTAATAAATCCCGAACTTGCAAACAACAAAGTTTTTATCACTACATGCGTAATTGCCAGTTTCTGGATAGCTACATTCATTAATATAAGAAGTGTTTCTTTTTTAGCTTTTTTCGGTAAAGTAGGTGGCCTTATCGGTAATATAATTCCTATTATAGTTATAGTAATACTAGCAGCAATAACCATATTCATTCTCCAAAAACCTATGGAAATCAGTTTTGCTCCAAGAAACTTTATTCCTGAATTTAACAGTACAAATTTAATATTTCTAGCTACTATGACTTTTGCAATGTCCGGTGGAGAAATTTGTACTCCATTTGTTAAAAACATGAAAAACCCGAAAAAGGACTTTGCTAAAGCAACACTGCTATCTGCGCTGGTAATAACAATTTGTTATATAGTTGGAACACTCGCGCTTGCTGTGGTTATAGATCCAAAAGATTTAGGTGCAGCAGCAGGACCAATTCAAGTAATAGCCAAAGCCAGCAGTTACATTCATATGGAATGGATAGCCTCAGTAATTGCTATCTTTATAGTAATATCATGTATTGCAAGTACTGCTATCTGGATGGTTGGAACTATCAAAATGTTTACCCAGGGTAACGATGATAAGTTTGTTCCAAAATGGATGAGAAAAGAAAATAAACATGAAATCCCAGTTCTAGCAATAATTGCTCAGGCAGTATTTGTTTCACTAATTGTATTAGTAACATCATTTATGAAAAGTGTAGAAAATATTTATATGGTGTTAGTAATGATGGCTACAGTGCCAATGTTTATTGTTTATCTCATTATATTACTTGCTTACCTTAAACTCAAATTCAAAATGCAGACAGTTACTCAATTTATTGGACAATATGTAGCACCCGGGAAAAAATTTGGAGCATTTATTTTCTGGATCGTTGCAAGTTTTACTACACTTGTCACAATCATACTGCCTATTCTGTCACCAGGCAGTAATAATATTTATATTTATGAAACTGAGATTATCTGCGGTCCTCTAATTTTCTTTATAATAGCTTTATTAATGATAGCTAAAGTAAAGAGAAATGCAAAAAACAAATAGAGCCTTAATGTAAAATTATTTATGGAGAAATCATGAAAACATTGCTTATTAAGAACGGGACCGTTATTACTCTAGGTTCAGAAAACCAAATAATTTATGATGGTGCTGTTTTAATCAAAGATAATGTTATAAAAAAGTATGGGAAGACAAAAGAGTTTGAACATATTACCGCTGATGTCGAAGTAATTGATGCAAAAGGCAAATTAATTATGCCTGGTTTCATTAACCCGCATATGCATTTCTATTCAACATTCGCCAGAGGCATAGTGCCAAAGCAGCCACCAGCAAAAAACTTTCAAGAAGTCCTTGAAAAATTATGGTGGCCACTGGATAATGCTCTAAATGAAAATGATTTATACTATAGCTCTGTAGTACCGCTAATTAATGGTATTAAATCAGGAACAACAACTGTATTTGATCATCATGAAAGTCAGGGATATCAAACAGGCTGTATGGATGTTATAGAAAAAGCTGTAACTCAATGTGGTGTTAGAACAAATCTCAGCCTTGGAATATCTGACAGATATAATAAAGGCCAGGAAGGAATTCAGGAGAACATACGATTTATTGAGAAAATTCAAAAACATAACAAATCCACAGGTGATGATCTTGTAACTACTATGTTTGCACTACATGCTCTGTTTACTGTCAATGAAGACTCCCTATTAACTGCGGCTGATGCAGCAAAAAGATTAAATGTGGGCTTCCATGTTCATATAGGAGAGGGTGCTTCAGACCAAAGCGTTAATCAATCTAAATATAATAAGTCTGTTATTAAGAGAATGTATGATGCCGGAGGCCTGGGAGAAAAAACTAATGCCATTCACTGTATTTATGTTTCAGATGAAGAACTTGATATAATTTCAGAAACAAAAACATCAGTGGTCCATATCCCACAATCAAATATGAATAATGCTGTGGGAGTTGCAGATGTTCTTAGAATGATTGAGAAAAATATATTAGTTGGAATTGGCACAGATGGTATGACACCCAGTATGATGGATGATGTAAGGGTAGCAAATATTGTCCATAAGCTTGTAAAGAAAGATCCAAGAGTCTTTTTCTGTGAATCATGCCAATTACTTCTGGAAAATAATGCTAAGATTGCTAACAGATTTTACAAACGTAATATTGGCACTATTGCAGAAGGTAATTATGCTGATATTATTCTTGTTGATTATATTCCACCAACTCCGTTTAATGAATCTACATTCTTAGGCCATTTCCTATTTGGTATTTGCGAAGCAACTGTTGATACTACTATTATCAATGGAAAAATCTTGATGAAAAATAGACAGCTGGTAAATCTTGATGAAGAAAAAATCATGTCAGAAAGCAGAAAACAGGCTGCTGATTTCTGGAAAAGATTTTGAGAACTTAACCCCAGAATTATTGAAGCTGCGGAGCCGTAAGCAAATTAAAACTGTCCACGAATTTTACGAATAACACTAATTAATTTTTTCGTTGTCTTTATCTTGATCGTAATTCTTGTCAAAAACGATCAGGACTATGATAACGATTACGATAAAAAAGTTCAGTTTATAATCAAATTAATACTGTCCACGAACTTTAAGGAGCGGGTCAATCGTAAAGCGTGCAAAATATCTTTTTTTAATTTGACTTGTATTTATCTGCTGGTAAATGAGTTATAATAGTTAAATTTTAAAACCTTGTTCAAAAAACAAGATAATGACTTATTGTAGTGCAAAGGACTCACAAAGATCGCTAAGAAATATTAATTACTTAGACTTTATATAAAAATTATAAGTTAAGAAAACAGAGCGTCAGAGTATTTATCCCAGGGATTAGTGTGGTCACGATGATCAGTCGTGCTTTTTCAGGACATGACTATCGTCATGAACTGTAGCGCTCCAAGAATTAAGCTACTGGATAATTTTACATAGATTACATAAAAAGAATAAATCATGAACACTTTATTTGAAACAACACTTATAAATAAAATGAAACTGTCCAATCGTTTTATAAGGTCTGCAACATGGATGGGTTTAGCAGAAAAAGATGGGCGAGTTACTACAAAACTAATTAAAACTATGATTCAATTCAGGCAGCTAAAATAATTTCTGATGCTGGATTTGATGCAATTGAATTAAGCGGAGGCCTACTTTCAAACATTAAAATGTCTCCGTGTCGAATGAAAATAAATACAATAGAAAAAGAAGCTTATTTCAAAGAAGAAGCTATTTTGTTTAAAAAAGAAATTGATACTCCCTTGATATTAGTAGGTGGAATTAGATCATTTGAAACTGTAGAAAAACTTATTAATAATAATACGGCAGATTATATCTCAATGAGCAGACCACTCATCAGGGAGCCAAACCTTATTAGCAGGTGGAAAAATTGTAATTCAGGTAAAGCCGAATGTTATTCAGAAAATCTATGTTTCAAACCGGGATTCAGTGGTAAAGGCGTGTACTGTGTACTAAAAAATAAAAAAAAATCGGAATAGGGTAGCCCTCACGGGCTTTCCCGTCCACGTCATCTGACATACGGGTCTGTACCATGGCGGTTCGATATAGTTAAATGTTTAATATTTCAATAATCTAACAACTAGAACTTATTCTTCAATACAAGTTGAACAGCTTGTATTTACAGTTATACATTCGACCAAGAAACATCTTAAACAGTATGTGATCTCTGTCAAAAGGAATACGCTCAAGTTCTGCAAGTCCGATAAACAGAGAAATTTCTTTTTTGTCGACTGTATTAATTCTTTCTACTATAGTTATATCATCTTCAGTTGCACCTTTATTTTTTGATATTACAAGAAAAAAGATACTTTACTTTTTTTCATTAAATCAGAATGATATAAATTTTTTAACCAAGAGATACGTTTATATCTTTACAAAATAACAGTAGCAATATTAATTGGAGAGTATAAACTGATTAGCAGGATACTCTCCTTTTATATATCACAGGTCAGCTTATGAACAGTTGTCAAGCCGTCTTTTCTCTATTTATCACTGCCTTAAATTCCAAGTTCATCAAGTTTGGCACCGATAAGCGAAAGGGTAGCCTCGATAAGTTCTTCTCCGAATTCAGGAGTAGAATCTCTGGGATCTTCACCTTTTTCAACACCCTGAGGCCATTCTGCACGGTCTTTCGACAGCTTTGATAGATCTACCAGTTCAGGAGTTAAAGCCATCATAATTGATGTTTCGTTACGGCCGGCATGATCCATCTGTGTCCGCCACTCACCTGAAAAGTCACGCTGAGCAGACACTAACTTTAGATTAAACTGTTTTTCCCAAGAGTCAGCCATTTCCCCCCAGGCCCATCGCGATGGACCGTGACCATCAGCTACAATGCACTTAAATCCGGCACGTTCAGCCTGGGACAGGATCGCCTCGATCAGCATGATAAACAGTCCTTTGGGAATCCAGTACATACTGCCTGGCAGCTTTCTGCAGGGGGTTGTAGTGTCTGCCGTATCCATTCCCATAAGGTCAGGACCGTTTTTCTGTCCTGTGATGCGATCAGGACCTAACCAGATAGGAGGCAGTACAATTCCACCAAACCTCCGAGCAGCTAGTCTGAACAAGCCTCCAGCCTGTATGGAATCGGCACCGAAAGCGTTATGCAGTCCATGCCATTCTAACGTACCGAAGGGTAAATAAGCAACCGGCCGTTGTGCCAGGCGTGTTTCAAATTCGTGAGGAAGTAATACTTCATAATCTACTTTTTCTGTCATAATCATTTTTCTCCGGGCAGTTTTTAAGTTTTATCTTGATAGAATTAAAAGGCTCATAAAAAGCCTTTGATTGAATCAGGAACCATTCATAAATACTGATTCCAAGGATCCTGGTACTTAGTATGATGTTCAACAGGGTTTACATCTTTATTCCACCATTGAGCTTCATATTTATCACCATCAATCTCAACTGTATCTCCCTCTGAATATGCTTTGCTAGGGTCCCACGTTCCTATAGGCTTCGGAGGAGCTGGAGGATTGTTATTTGTCCACGCAGATGTTGAAAAAGAACCAAGTGGAGTATATGTAGGAATGTTACACCAGTTAGCTTCTTTACAAATGTAAACACTATCACCTGCTGATACAGCTGTACCTTTAACATATTTACCAATACCATCTGGGTATGCATACTCAGGTACAACTGGTGTAGGACTAGGAGAAACTCCATTATAAGTTTCTGCGAAGTTGAAATTGTAAGCTATAGCTAAGTTAACAATAGCTTTATTGATAATATTATAAATAATCAAACGTTGTGAATTACCACCTGTACGAGTATTAGAGAAACTTAAAGAAGTAACTAATTTGCCTTTAGCAGCTTTATCAAATGCAGCTAGTGCATATTGCTCTGGTATATATTGCAGCTCTTTTTTTGAGTTTCTAAATGACAACTTATGCATAATCATACCAAATACTTGCTTTAGCCTAGCAACTGAAAACTTTACATCATTATTAACTGTTAGACCCGTTTTTTTTAACTTAGTATTATTGTTATTGTACATCTGTTGTAAGTAGTAAGAAACCTGTCTAGGATATCTATAATAAGTTGCATCTCCTTTAGAAGGCTTATCAGCTCCAATTGCAGTTTGGTAATCTAAAGTATTTAAATTCCAATTATTCATATTGTTATATAGTTTTTTTTCTTGTGGGTTAGCACAAATATTAAGATAAGATTTTAACACAGGAGAATAACTACCTGCATTATAAACAACATTCATAACTACTGGAAAAGATAAACCTCTGCCAATTGCTTCATCTGTTTGAGAAACTTCTATACACTTATTCCACAAATCTTTATATTGAAACCAACTGTTACTAGCATTAACATTCATTCTGTTGATGTCGTTAAAGTGATAAAATGTAGTAATCATTGGACCTGAATAGATATTATCTAAAGCTAAAGGTCCTTGTTTATTTGTTTGAGTGCCATTATCTTGTGCTTCTATAGAATAACCTAACTCTTTAGCGACGGTGTTATAATTAACTAATCCCAAAGCTCCTGTTTGTCCTACACTAGGAAGTCTTTTAGAGTAATCATTAATTTGGTATGGACCTCCCTGTCCTTTAGACAGGAGTATATTAGCATATGTAGAGTTGTTTATAAGTTGCTCTGGGTCATCAGGTTTGAAATTATTATTTATCTGAGTAGTTATATCAGACTCCTGCATTAGCTGACCCATTAAAGAACCAATAAGATAATCTTTATTGATTTTCATCTTTGGATATTTTTGTTTAATTAGATAGTAATACATAACACCTGCAATAGTGTTCGACATAATAACTGTATTAGCATATTCAGTATTTGTTACGAAAGTATCGTATGTTGGAGATGAACTTAATGGAAAAGTATTATGATACAAAACTTCATCAGCATTCAAGTTTATTTGTGATCTTGCAGCTGGAGCGATCAAAACCGATAGTGCTACTACCGTAGACACGATTGTTACTTTAAATTTTTTCATATTAATTGCCCTTTTTTAATTTATTTACATATAAAATTTATAATTAAGCTGGCTATAAAATATTCTATTAAAGACAGCAAAAATAAAAATTTTCGAAAAATCTTTATTTTTAATATTAAAGCAGATAAACACCTGCCAGTATGATGCTCTCCTAATATTAGAAGAATATGATCAAATCCTATGAACGATTTAGGTTAATTTGCTTATATGCAACCATTTCAGCAAAAAGAGATGAATTCTTCTCCAGACCATTGGGCTTACTCCGATAAGTATCATCCGAAACTGATAAATTGCTGTACTTCCTTAATTTTCCATAACTACACTTCTAATTTTTGTAAACAACTCTAGATAAATATAACATGCAGTCAATCTAATTGCTGTCTATTCTCTATAACACCCCACACTTTCGGATGCTCTCCTTTAACTCACTTTTTCAGGTATTTATCTATAATTCAACTGTAATATCATATTGTTCAGCTTTTTTTAAAAAATCTACAATCTTATTTATTTCTACTGCACCATCTGTTGCAGTAGGATTATGAAGATTAAACCAGGCATTAGCATTCCCGATTTTCAATATTGTGTTAATGTCTAAATTTTCATGAATTCCATATAATACACCTGCACAAAATGCATCTCCTGCACCAACTGTCCCTTCTATCTCTACGGTTTTAAGCTTAAAAGAAGCTTCCCAAACCATCTTTTGATCACTTCCTCCAGCCAATGCACCTTCGGGAAGATGAATTATCACCTGTCTGTTAACTCCAAGCTCCATTAATCTTTCAGAAGCCTGCTTCAAAGCCTCATAATCAATAGAATCATCAACTCTTCTAATATTAAAGCCTGTTAAAATTTCAGCTTCCACTTCATTAACAATTAAATAGTCAACATAATTAAGACACTGAATGATGTAAGTGCAATCAGTTTCCTTATTAGAAACAAGGTCAACAGCAGTGACAAAACCTTTTTCTTGTAGGTGTGCAAGTGATTTAGCCGCGACGTTACCGTATTCATCATCTTTTTCTTCTAATCCTTTAAGTAAAAGCAAATACCCAATATAACATATTTTTGACCTGTTATTTACTTTTTCAAAGTCATTGAATGATAGTAGACTATTTGATCCAAGATAGTGAAAGAATGTTCTAGTGTGTTCTT
>Ga0307988_1001707_pt1 | contig 11877 bp, 8 predicted proteins | sample EllFjometagen183_FD_203166 | JGI IMG/M metagenome (GOLD analysis project Ga0307988, IMG submission 203166) | Marine microbial communities from Ellis Fjord, Antarctic Ocean - #183 | ecosystem: Environmental > Aquatic > Marine > Unclassified | place: Southern Ocean | collected 2014-10-08 | reverse complement strand
ATATTATGGCATGTTAACTGTTGTCATTGCTCTTGTTACCACTGCGTGAGCGGCACTGCCTGTATTTGCTATTGCATTATACTGACGTGCTGATTATACTTTTGTAAATATTCCTATACTGCGGGGTTTTTCCATGGCCGATAGTTTCGATGTGAATATCGCTCGAAGAAAGCCAAATGTTTTGAAAAAGCCGAAACCGATACATCCCTGGGATGTGCCGCCGATCAGAGAGCCTGCCACTCAAGACGTTGAGCTGCCGAAGGTTGAGGATAGCGCTGTGCCTACTAGTGAGACTGTGAGCGTTGCGGATAGTCCTCCAAAAGCAGCACAAAAGGTCTCGCCGACTATAAAGAAAACGCCCCAGAAGATCCAGAAGCAGCCCTCTGAGGCGAAAACTGTCGCAAAAACTGTCCCAATGCCACATATAAGCCCTAAACGCGATGAGGGGCTTTCCAACTCAATAAACATACATTCCAATTTTTGCAAGCTCGATAATGATGTTTCAGATAAACTTTTGCCGCGTCTCTCACCATCTGCACAGTCGGTTTATCTCAGACTCTATCGACAATCGTATGGCTGGAACAGAAACTGGGCGTCTGAAAGTTTACCAAAGCTTGCAAAATCATGCAATCAGTCCCTGCAAACTATACGAAAAGCCATCAAAGAGCTTGAAAACCTTGGCTGTATCAGTAAAGAGATGAGCGATTATCACCGTGCAACGGTGTATAAAGTTTATTTGCCCTCTGAAATTGAGCATGACAATAATTTGACCGCTGCATCCGGTATGTCAGATCCTGACAGTCTATCAGGAGGCGCCCTTAATATAAACTCGCAAAATTTACAGGGTTCGCATCAGGGGGCTCCAGTATCCGTGACGGACAATTTGCATACTGCCGGGGGGCAGAATTTAGAGGGCAGCAATGCAGATATTAGGGGTCAAGAATCTGCTACACAATCTCTATACTTCGCAGGAACAAGCATTTACGTCATGCTTGAGAGTGGTGGAGCAAGCCCTATAAACATAAATAAATACATTATAGATAAACACCTTGGCGCGGCGGTCGAGACAGTTGATGAATTTTATAACTCTATAGGATTCAGCGTCGTTTCCCGTGCTCAATACCGTAAATCAATCTTTGATTATCTCGAACTTGTCGATTCCGGTTTTTCCGTAGATGATATAAAATATGCTGTGAGATGGACGTTTATGAATTCCAGAACTCGTCCCGAAGGTTTTTCTTTGATCAAACATACCATGCACCTAGCAATGAATGATCTTATTCAGGAGCTTAAATCAGTCTCAGGCGAAAAAGCCGATGTAAAAAAGAAGCAGGCGGCACTCAATAAAAATCGTGAATCAGCAGATTCTGACGCATTATCACTTGTCAGCGCCAAAGATCTTGAGCTCTGGAAAAATGTTCTCATACGTCTGGAAAAGGAAGTTAACGATCATTCCTACAAGGCATTTATCGAAACGCTGACGCTCAAATCTTCGGAGAACGGCATCGTGACACTTTCGGCGCCTTCAGATTCTATCTCCTGGATTGATGATCATTACCGGCTTGTCATTGAGAAGGCCTGTACAGAGCTTGCGGAAAGAGAAATGAGTGTTAAGCTGGTGGCTGCGGACAGTTGACAGGCATGATGTGTGTCAACTGTTTTGAGGCATGATGGCTTTTGTGTTGAGCTGTTTTTTGCAGGGTAGGGATGTGCCAAGCGTTGTATTTAGACCTGCGAATAGAGTGATTCTTGAATATATATTGCCTTTTGATGTAAATTATGATATTTTTATACTGAGTGATTACCATAACCAGGAATAGAGAGGTTGCTGCAAATGGCAGAAGAAAAAAAAGATAATGATATCGTCGAGCCAGACAAGAAGAAAGAAATAGCGGCTGAAAAAGATGAGAGTTCCGATGCAACGGACTCTACGGAGAAGAAAGAAGTAGAGGCGGCGAAAGAAAAAGGTTCAGATGCAAAAGACTCTCCTGATGCGAAAGAAGTTGTTGAGGAGACCAAAGAGGTGAAATTGGTTGAAAAGCCTGCACCTGTTGTGAAAAAGGCGCCTGTTAAGAAGAAGAAAGCGAAACCGGTGGTACCCGAAGTACATCCACTTGATGTTTTCGGCCCTGTCAGGAAAGCGTTTATTCTCAACCATATCCGCACCATAGAATATCAAGATCTCGCGAAACTTATTGCTGTCGATGTCAGTGAGCTGAAAGATGCAGTCGAGAGCGCGGGTATCAAGCTGCCTATCGACCGTTCACGCAAATGGGCTGATCTTAATGTCGGCACTTACAGATCTCTTACGGACTGTGCACGCTGTCCTGTACAGCTTGAGCATGTCTCATTTTATGTCGGATTGAAAAAGTGTGATAAATGCCTTGAAAAAAATATTAAGCTCTGGATTGAGAGTGAGATTCCAATAATATTTCCCTTCACTCGCTAAGTAATGCTCAAGATGAAATTCGCTTATATTTAAGAGCAGAGTCTTTTCTGGTAATGAACGGCTCTGCTCTCATTTTATTGTAGAGATATAATGATATGGCGGAGACTCTTCTTAAATGGTGCAATTTCGCGGTCTCTGTAGTGGAAAATATACCACTCTTTTTTTATATGATTTGAGTGTGTTATTCCCCGGGAAATAATAATAATTTCTGCCGTAAGTGTTTAACATATTGCTTGGCAAGTTTAGCAGGCAATTATTGTCTTGACATTTTTGAGAGACTTTCTTAATTTGTCATTGGTACTAATTTGTTCCTGGCAGGATTAGTGAAGATTGTGAGCTTGAGTTTTTTTCCGTTATCAGAGCCCCGTTTTCTTTGTGTACTGAGTAAAAAGTTGTGAGACTTTGAGCCGGCGCACTTGAGATTGCAGGTCTGTCAGATGGAGAAGTTCTATGGGAACGATGGATCATTCTGCAAGCGCGTTAGAACAGGCTCTAAAAGCCTCAGAAGATGAGCGTGAGAAGCTAAACAGGATTTTGCGGGAAGTGGAGGGAAAACTCAACCTTGTCCTCCGCAACGTCACCGACATTATCTATACCCTGGATGATAACGGCCTGATCACATTTATCAATGATGGTATCCGTGGTTTCGGCTTCACCCCGCACGAACTTGTCGGCCTCGATATATTTGAAATTGTTCATCCGGAAGACCGCGACCGTGCCTTTTATCATGTTAAGGAACGACGGTGTGGTGAGCGTGGGACACGTTCCTTCGAGCTTCGCCTCGCGACCCGGGCTGTCTGTCCCGAAAAACCCTCTCCTGGAAAAATGGATCGTCAGCGCCTTTTCTCGCTCAACGCCGAAGGGCAGTGGGCGATCAAAGATAAAGGAAATTCTGAATTTGTGGGAACTATTGGCATTGTGAAGCCGCTGCAACAATATGGGGCGAGGGATGTATCTGAAATCACTGGTACTGTAGAAGAAGCTGAAAAAGGTGATACGAAGCTGATCCCGATCTGTTCACACTGCAAGAAAATCAGAATGAATAATGGTAACTGGAAATCTATAGAGGCATTCCTCCAGGAAAACGGACAACTCACAATGACCCACACGATCTGTGATGATTGCGTTGTGGATCATTTCCCCGGAGTTTAATGCCTGCCCCGACATAATATTTATGCTTTCAATAACGCTATGCTGAACTTGTTTCGGCATTTTGTGTTTTATGGGACCGTCAGTGGACGGTTTTATATTGTTCCTGCTTCGGCTTTTTTCCCCCTCTATACTTTTTAATAAAAGTGTCCACTGACACAGAGAGGGGGTAGGGGTGAGTTAAGTCAAACAGCAAAAAAGACCCCCCTCGGCACTGTGTGCCGTGTCCCCCCTGGAAGAGGGGGGAGGCCTGCGGCGCATTCTGCATCCACAAATATCTCAACATAACTCATATAACTAAGATCCCAAAAAACAGGGCAGGGATACGAAGTCCCTGCCCGTGTAAACTGCAAACCCTTCACAAATCATAAAGCATCCACAAAACGCCTTACTTAAGACACCAATGCAGCAGCGATTGACAGCGTAACGTCAATTAGCGTGTAATCTGTAGACCCACCACAGACCAGAAAGCGTCCACCGACGCTACCAGAAGAGGCGTTTGTTGGTTTCGGACCAGGTGTGGAGGTTGACCCCGAGTTTGACTCGTTTCAGTGCATTGATATTTTTGACCCTGGTGATCCCGTTTTCAGAGATATGGTAAACGGCGATTTTTTCGGGATCGCATTCACCAATTCCGCGTTCTTTGGCGATACGGGTGTAGTAAAGCTCTTTCGGGTCGTGGCCCATGAGATGGGTGCCGATAGTATCGACCTCGACCATGGATAGGCCCGCGAGAACAACGTTTGCAAGCTCGTCCTGGCCGGTGTCGAATCCGCTGCCGTCACGGCCGATCACACCTTCGACTACATTGAGGTCGGGCTTGATTGCCGAGGCTGAGTCGAGCGCGCGCTGGCACCACTGCTCATCCCACATAAGGAGGCGGGGGATTGAGCCGCGTGTGGCGCCTTTTGAGTCGTCGGACTTGACATCGCTCATGAATTCCCTGACTTTGTCGATGTCGTTTTTGATCTGCTTGAATTTCTCCCATCCGCCGTTTTTCTGATAGACATCGTAACTGCCCTCAACATCCCAGTGCTTAAATCCGGCCGCACGGTGTTTGAGGAATGCCGCCTCGACATTCTGGTAATAATCCTTCACGAAATTCTTCTTGAAATCAATCATATAGGTGTGCTTGCAGTAAAATTCGAGAGCAGCCCAGGCGTTGCAGTAATGTCCGTATCCGGTCGGTACCGCGCCCTGGATATTCTTGATCGAGAGTGTGGTGAGGCCGAGATTGTGGCATTTAAGCTTTGGCATATTGATAAAGAAATTATCTTCATCGCCGATAGGGCGGTAGGTCGGGATACGTTTCCAGACCATGGGCTTGCCTTCCACGCGGTGCCAGTTAAGTTCTTTCTTATTATAATGCTGGAATTTCTTGTAGCGCGCCTCCATCATCTTCATACCGTGAGCATCAAGAACATCATAAATGCCGTTTTTGCGGTGAGTGACTGCACCTGCGCCGCGTGTGCCGACAATGGTGTTGGTGTTGCCGAGCTCCCTGAGACCATCGTTGAAACCCGCAACAAAATCGCAGGAGGTGTTGATTCCACAGACAGGGGAGAGGACAGAGTCCGGCACATCGGTGAAATTTGGGCGCAGCATAGTCGATCCGCCCCGTTTGCTGCCCTTTTCGAGGAGGAGTTTCGCGACACGTTTGCCTTCAGTTTCAAGCTGGGCGCGTGCGCTGGTGTAAAATCCCCTGTTGTCACGGCTGGCAGCGACATTGGTGTCGATGATAAAGACAGCTTTAGGGTTGTCGAGTATCTCACGCCTGATCGCGGGCATAGTGTTTTTCGCTTTGCCCTGTTCGAGGTAGTAGAGCCCCTCACCGATATTGATTCCCTCGCTTGTGGCGTAGGCATCCGCGCGCATGGGCATGGCATATTCAAAACCTGCGATTGCTCCGGCGGCGGTTCCGGCTTTTATGAAGTCACGGCGTTGCATGGCTGATCTCCTTTGTGCGCTTTGATTGTGCCGATTTGTTTGCTGTGTAATTATAGTATACGCGGAGATGGGGGAAGTGACAAGGGAGAAGTCGGGAGAGAGATGAAAGGAGTTAGAACCAGTGATTTCTGTGATTAAATGGAAATCCCCCTTTGTCACTACGTGACATTTCGCTTGCGCGGCTCTCCACTTCGTTTCGTGTCCCCCTTAGTAAGGGGGAAGGGGTGCTGTGCAGTTTTATAGCGAGCTTTCTGTCTGTAGGGAACAACGCCCCCCTTACTAAGGGGGGATACGGCGCAGTGTCGGTAGACACCCGCCGAGGGGGGATTTCATTTTGCAGGGAGTGAAAGAAAGAAGGGGGCTGGAGATGTCATTCTCCCCCGCTATTATTTTAATAAAAGTGCCCACTGGCACGGCGCAGCCGAGGGGGATATTTTATCAAAAGGCAAAGGAAGGATAGAAAGATAGATCCTGAAACAAGTTCAGGATGACGAGAGGGGTGAATCAGTTGAAGAGTGATTTTATTTACCGATGAATAGCATCCAGTGTATTTTTCAGATCATCAATGCGGAATGGTTTTGAGATAATGCCGGAAAAACCATAATCTCTGTAATCGGCGATAACAGGATCATTCGAGTAGCCGCTTGAAACAAGCACCTGGGCCATTGGATTGATAGCGAGGATTTTTGTAACCGCTTCTTTGCCGCCCATTCCGCCGGGGATCGTGAGGTCCATAATAACGACATCGAAAGGTGTGTCGGCGTTGCGTGCCAGCTCATATTTTTTAATAGCGGACTCGCCATCCTCAGCCTCTGCTACTTCGTTGCCCATTTTGCAGAGTATACGGCTTAAAATGGTTCTGACACTTGGTTCGTCATCCATAATAAGCACCCTGAGAGGGGGATTGTCAGAGCTGCATTCCGGGATCACCCTGTCCCTGGCCGGTTCGCCTGATGCAGGGAGATAGACCGTGAATGTGCTGCCTTTACCTGCTGTGCTGTCAACCACAATGGTGCCGCTGTGTCTGCGGACAATTGAATAGGTGATTGAGAGCCCGAGCCCCTGGCCGTTGTCTTTTGTGGTGTAATAGGGGTCATATATACGGTCGATATCTTCAGGTGAAATGCCTGTTCCGCTGTCTGCCACCTTGATGGAGACATATCTTCCCGCTGAAAGCTCTGGCATTTCATTTTTCTTAAAGGTTTTGTTTTCTGCGGAAATTTCAATTTTGCCGCCAACAGGCATCGCCTGCTCTGCATTGATCACCAGGTTTTGCAGCACCTGCCCGATCTGGCCCTCGTCTATATCGGCTGTCCAGAGTTTACTGTCGAAGAAGTAGGAGCATTTTACTTGCGAGCCACGGAGATAGAACGCGGTGGAGTCCTTGATAATATCCGGCAGGGAGTGCAGCGCTTTGACCGGGGACCCGCCTTTTGAGAAGGTAAGAAGCTGCGCGGTCAGGTTTTTGGACTGGTTACAGGCTTTTTCCGCCTCTCTTAAAAGCTCAAGACTATCCTCTTTGATGCCGCTTTCCATCATTACCAGGGAAATATTTCCCATGATTGCGGTGAGGATATTATTAAAATCGTGCGCAATTCCACCCGCGAGTACACCGAGTGACTCCAGTTTATGGGAACGCTGCAACTCTTTTTCCATACGCTTAAATTCAGTAATGTCTCTTAAGGTGCCGCCGGTGCCGATAAAGGTGTCTTCATAAAATAAGGGGCGCCAGCTGTCCTGGATGCATCGTTTACTGCCATCTTTTGCAAACCACCAGTATTCAATTGTAGAGACTTTTTCCTGAACATCACTTAGCTCCATATCCTTAAATATTCTTTTCAGGCCTTTATATGGAGAACAGAGGACTTTATAGAGGAAAGCAACACGCCCGCCCATGTCATCAATATTATCAAGCGAATAGCCGCTCAGCTCCTCGATGTTGGGGCTGAGAAAGACAAAATCCTCAGTTTCAGCATCAACACGGTAGATGACATCTGATATGTTTTCAATAAGATAGCGGTAACGTTCGCGGGAAAGCAGAATGTCGTTCTCTGCCTGCAGCCTGGCAAACACCACACCGAGCTCATTGCCGATTGCTTCGATAATATAGCGTGTGTCAAGAGGAAACGAGGTGACCGAGCGTGAGGCGAGGTTGAAAAACCCTGTTATTTTGCCGTTGTAGACGATAGGGATGCTGGCTGTGGAGAGAAGGCCCTCTTCCTCATACATCTCTATTGTCGGTGGAGCAAAGTCCTGCTTGTCAAGAAAAAGAGGCTTCAATGTTCGAAACGGAGTCATAATTGCCGAATCGATAGACAGTATTGCTATTTTTTTGATAAATGCGTCCGACAGATTTTTATAGGCTTCAAGATGTATTTCATTTTTTTGATTATCCACAACATAAACGCCACCGGAATCGACACCCTCAATCTGGAGTGAGATGTCAATGAGAGCGTCTAAGGCCGCTTGCAATGATGTTGCACGGCTGAGCTCGTGGGCGACAGCTTTTTGAAGCTTGAGGGCCGTCATTAAGCGGTTCGGCGTGGTCATTTCGATAACGGTAAACAGGAGGCAGCATGCATTTCCACAAGTTGTGTCAATGGAACTGACATAGAGTGTTGCCCGGAAACGCTCACCATTCTTACGTATGAGTTCGCAGCTTCCTTCATAGAGCTCATTCCTCTCAAGGACTGCCTCGAATATTTCACGATACACCGCAGGATCAGCGAAAAGAATTTCGGGTTTCAAGCTAAGAAATTCATCGACTGAATCGCAGGCGAAAATGGATGCCGCCTCCGGGGATGCTATAGAGATATTGTTGTTATCACTGAGATTCATACGGAACATGCCGCCGGGGACATGCAGTTGGTCGTGCGGTGGCGCTGAAGAGCGTGAAATTTCAGCATCAACAGGAAGAATTGACTCATTCGGTGGTGTGGACATTTTTTAATTTACCTTGTTCGGATACAAACCATGATAGAAGAGATGACTGCCAGAAAGCGATGCAAAGAGTTATAAAATTGCCAGGTCTCAAAAATATAAAATATTTATAAAAGTAGACGCAATCATTATTTAAGAAAAGCTAAAAGATTGTGTTGCAATGGAATAATAAATATACTAATTATCGAATAATGTTTTTGTGAGGCATATCACAAAAGAGAATGTAAAAAAAGAGGCTAAAAATAATTCCACGGAGTTTGCGCCGGAGTAAAGGCTTCAAAATCCCCCCTCGGCAGGTGTCCACTGACACACGCCGTATCCCCCCTTGGTAAGGGGGGAGGGGTTCTCTTGCAGTTGTGAGCTTGTTGCATTTACTAATGGTCGGTTACCTGCCTTCAGGTAAAGCGCCCTTTCCCCCTTATCAAGGGGGATCTATAAACAATTGATACCTCGACCCTTGGGTCGGGGAGCATTCATTAAAAAGAATTCCTTGGAGTTTACTAAAAAGCACCGTTGCCTTTGTAAGCCCCCTTCCTGTCACTTCAGCAGCGCAGAAACCTGCGCGTATCTTCGCGACATCCTTCCCCCAAAGGGGGCAGGAAAAAGTGAACTGCACATCATCCCTTACACCCAAAGGGGGGACACGGCGCAGGCGATGGGACATTTTGAAACCTTTACCCCGACGCAAGCATTGATGAATTATCTTATTACGAGCGCTAAAAATATTTGCTCAGATCACGCAATTATTCCGATTCTTCTTGCATTTTCTTTCATGATGTAAAATACTGTAAATTAACTATAATGCATTTCACAAAAGACATCGCACTATAAAGGGGGATATTTTATGGGCTCAGGACTTCAGGCGCTTCTCGCGGTTTCGCCGATTCTTGCAGCGGCAATACTTCTCGTTGGATTTCGCTGGCCGGCAAAACATGCCATGCCGGTGGTGACACTGGTTGCCGTTGTCATCGCACTGACATTCTGGAGCATGCCGGTGGTGCATGTTATAGCCTCGGCGATTCAGGGGCTTTTTGTGACATTCGACCTCTTAGTTATCATTTTCGGCGCCATACTCCTGCTGAATACGCTCAAGCATTCGGGAGCAGTGGCGTCTATTCGTGCCGGATTCCGTGATGTCAGCGCTGACAGACGTGTCCAGGTCGTGATCATTGCCTGGCTTTTCGGCTCATTCCTTGAGGGGGCGGCAGGATTTGGTACACCGGCTGCAATCGCGGCACCACTTATGGTCGCGCTCGGATTCCCTGCGGTCGCGGCGGTCATGATCGGCATGATGATCCAGAGCACAGCGGTAACATTCGGCGCAATGGGCACCCCGATCCTCATCGGTGTCAGCACCGGGCTCGAAAATCCTGAACTTGTAGCACAGCTTGCCGCAGTCGGCCTCGATTTCCCGGCCTATCTCGGTATGATCGCGGTGAAATCGGCGATTTTCCATACCATCGCCGGAACCTTCATGCCACTCTTCATGGTGGTAATGATGACCCGTTTCTACGGGCAGAAAAAGAGCTGGACAGACGGCCTTTCAATCGCTCCGTTCGCACTGTTTGGCGGGCTGGCGTTCACCATTCCCTACCTTCTGACCGCGATATTCCTGGGGCCTGAATTCCCCACGCTTTTAGGCGCTCTCATCGGTCTCGGTATTGTGACATTCGCTGCGAAAAAAGGATTCCTTGTCCCGAAAGATGTCTGGGATTTCGCCCCGTCCGAAGCCTGGCCCGACGACTGGACCGGTAATGTCAAAATCACGCTTGACGACCAGAAATCATCCACGCTCATGCCCGGCTGGCTGGCCTGGACACCCTATGTCCTCGCCGCTATTTTCCTGGTATTGACACGTCTCAGGCAGATCCCTCTCGGCGGCTGGCTCAAATCAATTGCAATCACAGTACCCGATATTTTCGGCACAGGAATCACCGCAACGGCACGGCCGCTGTATGTCCCAGGCTCCATGCTGATCTGGGTGGTCCTCGTGGTTTATGTCATCCACAAAATGACCATGCCCAAGCTTATGGCTGCGGTGACTGAATCCAGCAAAATCCTCATCGCTACCGGATTTGTGCTGATTTTCACTGTGCCAATGGTGCGCATCTATCTCAACTCCGGCACCAACACCGCAGGTCTCGACAGCATGCCGGTTGCAATGGCCACCTGGGTCGCGGCGAATGTGGGCAGTGTATGGCCCCTGTTTGCGGCAACAATCGGTGCGCTCGGAGCCTTTATTGCTGGATCGAATACGGTATCGAACCTCATGTTCAGCCTTTTCCAGCATGGTGTCGCTGAAAATCTGGCGATCTCGGGCGTGGTAATTGTGGCGCTTCAGGCAGTGGGCGCTGCGGCGGGTAATATGATCGCAATCCACAATGTGGTCGCGGCCTCGGCAACAGTCGGGCTTTTAGGGCAGGAGGGGCTCACCCTCAGGAAAACCGCCATCCCGACATTGTATTATGTCACCGTGGTGGGTATACTCGGTATGATAGCGATTTATGTTTTGGGGGTTGGCGATCCGCTGCTTTAATGCAGGGAAAAGAAAAAGAGAGAATTTTAGCCACGGATTACACGGATGAACACGGATTGATGAAAAAGAAAAAGAGAAACGCAGAGGCGCAAAGACGCAGAGAAAAGAAAACAGGGGTGGAATTTATATCCATCCCTGTTCTTTGAGTTGGTTCCAGGCAACAATTATATGGTCAGTCTGTAACATATTTCGCTTGCGGCGGTTCCATGTATGAATTGCTTCAACAGCATCGGAAGAAGTTGTTGCTGGTGTGGGCCCGTTTTTTGCTACCCAATGTGTTGATGACAACAATTCCATACCATAAGGTGTTTCAAAACCGTCAATTAGTTGGGAAACTTTTTCAAGTCTTTTTATTGACTTATCTTTTCCTTTCAGAAAACGATCTGCTTTTTCAATGGCGCTTGGAATCAATTCAATTTCGACATCCGGTTTTTGTGTGTCGCCATAACCCCGAGTGAAATGCCCTTCGATACGTTCGAGAACATGTTTAAGATTGTCAGCATAGGGGCCATAAATATGTGCAACATACTTCAGTCTCAGCGGTTCTCCTGCTTCCTGTAGGAAATAAGCCAGCTTTTGAATTTCCAACAATGTCAGTCTGTATGATAGAAGTTGATATTGCTCAATTAACTTAATGAATAGAGCTCTGGCTGGGGTCATATCTGGTAAAGCCGTTCTCACAGGCATCGTTTTTGCATCAGGTGCTCCTTTTGGCTCGAATACAGAAACCGTAACCTCCGGCAAAGAACTAAATGCATCCAAAATCATGGGCTTTACAACATTCCAGTCCAGCCCGCCAAGACCACAACCGAGAGGAGGTATCGCGATTGATTTTATTTCAAGGCGTTTTATATCC
>Ga0307988_1001706_pt1 | contig 11882 bp, 6 predicted proteins | sample EllFjometagen183_FD_203166 | JGI IMG/M metagenome (GOLD analysis project Ga0307988, IMG submission 203166) | Marine microbial communities from Ellis Fjord, Antarctic Ocean - #183 | ecosystem: Environmental > Aquatic > Marine > Unclassified | place: Southern Ocean | collected 2014-10-08 | reverse complement strand
GATGGAAGCGAAGCTGACCTTGAATATATGCTGACCGTACTGAATGATGATGGAGTTTTACCCGGAGGCAATGTACTTCCTCCGGCAGTCACTAATCAGGAGTATGCGCATCCATTGCCGCTGCCTGATCCGACCCGTGAAGCCAGCAGTTATGCCCTGATGGAGGGCCCGCTGTGGCTGAAGCTTGAATCGGTCTCGGGTGTGTTCAGTGGAATGCCAGTCGCAGCCGACAAGGGTGATGGCTTTATCGTACGTGTCACAATCGCCTATACGGATGGCGAAACTGAGGAAGTCGAGTATAAGCTTGATGTTTATGATGATGGCGGAACTGTCGGCGATATGGAGCTGCCGCCAGCCTTCGTGAACGTTGATTATACTGCTACAGTACCGCTGCCTGATCCGACACGGATTCCGACAAGTTATACGATTGTAGACGGCCCGCCGTGGCTGCTGGTCGAGTCCACGACAGGAATGCTTTCGGGAATGCCTGCCGCAGCAGATGCAGGTGAAACTTTCGTTAAGTTCCACATGCTCTATGCCGACGGGACGGAAGCTGACCTTGAATATATGCTGACCGTACTGAATGATGATGGAGTTTTACCCGGAGGCAATGTACTTCCTCCGGCAGTCACTAATCAGGAGTATGCGCATCCATTGCCGCGGCCTGATCCGACCCGTGAAGCCAGCAGTTATGCCCTGATGGAGGGCCCGCTGTGGCTGAAGCTTGAATCGGTCTCGGGTGTGTTCAGTGGAATGCCAGCCGCAGCCGACAAGGGTGATGGTTTTATCGTACGGGTAACAATCACTTATGCGGATGGCGATAGTGAGGAAGTTGAGTATAAACTGGACGTTTATGATGATGGAGGAACTGCAGGTGGGATGGAACTGCCGCCAGCCTTCGTGAATGTAGAGTATGCTGGAATTGTACCAATAAGTGATACTACACGTATACCGACGAGTTATTCGATAGTTGACGGCCCGCCGTGGCTGGTCGTTGAGTCAACGACAGGAATGCTCTCGGGAATGCCCGCTGCCGCAGATGCTGGTGAAACTTTCGTTAAGTTCCACATGCTCTATGCCGATGGGACGGAAGCTGACCTTGAATATAGCCTTAATGTTGAGGATGCTGACGATTTTCCTGATGACAATCTGCTACCACCAGCATACGCGAATCAGGACTATGAGCATTTCCTTCCTCGCGACAGTGCTGACGATGTGTTTGCGCTCGTTCAAGGCCCCGGCTGGTTGATGCTTGATATTGCCGAAGCACGTCTATATGGAATGCCTGCCGCCGCAGATGTTGCTACTGCATTATTTGTGACGATCAATAAAACGAACTCCGACGGAAGCGAGAGCAAGGAATATAAGCTGGAGGTCTATGATGAAGGTGGATTCCCCGGCGATATGGAACTGCCGCCAGCCTTCGTGAATGTAGAGTATGCTGGAATTGTACCAATAAGTGATACTACACGTATACCGACGAGTTATTCGATAGTTGACGGCCCGCCGTGGCTGGTCGTTGAGTCAACGACAGGAATGCTCTCGGGAATGCCTGCCGCAGCTGATGCAGGTGAAACTTTCGTTAAATTCCACATGCTCTATGCCGATGGGACGGAAGCTGACCTTGAATATAGCCTTAATGTTGAGGGTGCTGACGATTTTCCTGATGACAATTTGCTACCACCGGCATACGCGAATCAGGATTATGCACACCCGCTGCCGCTGCCTGATAATACTCGTGAAATCAGCAGCTATGCCCTGATTGAGGGCCCGCCGTGGCTGAATCTTGAATCGGTTTCGGGTGTGTTCAGCGGAATGCCAGCTGTAGCCGACAAGGGTGATGGCTTTATCGTACGTGTCACAATCGCCTATACGGGTGGTGAAACTGAGGAAGTCGAGTATAAGCTTGATGTTTATGATGATGGCGGAACTGTCGGCGATATGGAGCTGTCGCCAGCCTTCGTGAACGTTGATTATACTGCTACAGTACCGCTGCCTGATCCGACACGGATTCCGACAAGTTATACGATTGTTGACGGCCCACCGTGGCTGGTTGTCGAGTCCACGACAGGAATGCTTTCGGGAATGCCTGCCGCAGCCGATGCAGGTGAAACTTTCGTTAAGTTCCACATGTTCTATGCCGATGGGACTGAGGCTGACCTTGAATATATGCTTGAAGTGGAGGATGTTGACAAGGATTCCGGGCCCGAATGGCCGGATCAACTGCCGGATGCATTTGTGAATCAGTCCTACTTCTTCATGCTCGACAAGGGCGGTTTTGATATCACAATGCGTCTCAGCACTGCTCCTCAATGGATGTCTCTCGACAGCGCAAGCGGTGCCTTGACGGGCATTCCATCAGCGGCAGATGCAGGACAGGAAATACCTGTGGTGATTTCGCTGACCGATCCTGAGGGAAAAAATTTCGAACATGAAATGATGATTGATGTTATTCCCGCCGGCAGTCAAGGTACAGTTTCACTGCCTTTAGCATTTGCAGACGAGCTGTATATAGCAGTTCTGCCTGTCGAACCACCGAGTGCACAGGGTGGGGCGACATTCTCACTGCTTGAAGGCCCCGGTTGGGTAACATTGAGCTCTTCGAATGGAGAATTGTCCGGAACACCATCAGTAGAAGACGCTGGTCAGGTTCAGTCGCTGAAAGTTAAGGTGACGTTAAGTGACGGCAGCTCCTATGACGGTGAATACTTGATAAACGTTCTCTTAGGTGAAGAGCCGACGGATAACACTGCGCCGATTATCGTGACCTCATCACTTCCCGATGCCCGTGTTGGTGAAACGTATGGAACGTCTCTGTCTGTCACTGATCCCGACCCGAATGACAGTCATGTCTTTGCCATGACAAGTGGTCCCGGATGGCTGAGGGTGTCGTCTGACGGCAGTCTCTCGGGTACTCCGGCTGCTGCCGATGCCGGAAGCGGTATTCCTGTTTCAGTCATCGTTACTGACAGTGGTGGCCTCTTTGCTCAGGTCACACTCATCCTTGATATTCTGACTGATGATGGCCCGGTTGTTACGAATGTTGCGCCAGTTATAAACACAGAAAATATACCAGACGCAATTGTTGGCACTCAGTATGGCGTTCAGCTGTCAGTGAGTGATCCTGATACCGGGGACAGCCATGTGTTTGCACTTGTTTCCGCTCCGGGCTGGCTGGCGCTTGATACTCAGAGCGGCCGTTTGTCCGGTACACCGGATACTTCTGATACGGTTGCCTCTGTTGCTGTCGCTGTCAAGGTGACAGACAAGGCCGGGCTCAGTGATGAGAAATCATATATCATCGTAGTTAAGAGCGAAAGTGTGCCTGTCGATCAGAACAGCAGGCCATCATTTGCTACTGAGTCACTTCCCGATGCTGAAAGCGGCCTGGAATATACCGCTCAGCTTACAGTCTCTGATTCTGATATCGGCGACAGTCATGTGTTTGCACTGGTATCCGGCCCGGACTGGTTGTCAATCACCGCATCGAACGGCGCTCTTTCAGGCACTCCCGCAGCCGCTGATGCAGGCCCGGTAACGGTGACAGTCTCTGTTACGGACGATGGCGGGCTCAGCGATGAAAAAACATTTACCTTTGAAGTCACTGTGCCTGTAATACCTGTCGTGACAGTCCCGCCGGTGATTCTAACGGAATCACTACCCAATGCATCGGTTGGCTTTGAATATGAATATACCATTATGATCGTTGATGAGGACGTCGATGAAAGTCAGGTCTTCAGTCTCAGCGGTGCACCCGACTGGCTGACGGTTGATTCTGAAAGCGGCATTCTCTCGGGGACACCCGGTGCGAGTGATACAGGCGCTGTCTCGCTGACTGTGAATGTAGCTGATAGTGGCGGCAAGTCTGCGGAAACAGCATACAGCTTCGAGGTTATTGTCACAACCCCGCCGGTGTTTGTCACGGAGACGCTGCCGAAAGCGGTCTCAGGCATTGCTTACCTGTTTACATTGGAAGCTGCAGATCCTGATGAAAATGATGTGCTGACCTTTGCAATTCTTACAGGGCCGTCATGGCTTTCGATTGATACTGCGACTGGTGCACTTTACGGCGCTCCGACAGATAACGATCTTGGTAATGATATTCCTGTTGAAATCACCGTTACTGATACTGCCGGTCTGGCTGCGACACTTGCTGTCAACCTTACGGTCGAAATACCAAACAGGGCGCCGGTCTTTGTGACTGATTCCTTACCGGATGCCACACAAAAGGCTGAATATTTGGCTACACTCCTTGCCGAGGACGAAAACGCAGGCGATGTGTTGATATTTAATATAATTGAGGCGCCTGACTGGGTTGATCTCAATGAGGACGGTATTATCAGCGGTATCCCTGAAAATGGCGATGTTGCTTTAGGCATAACGCTCCAGTTTGAGGTTGTCGACAGCGGTGGGCTGAGTGCAAGGTTTGACACTACAATAAATGTTCTTGATGTCAATGATGCCCCGGTCTTTACGACGATACGTCTCTGGGACCCAACCGAGGCTGTTACCTATGCCGATACGCTCAAGGCAAGCGATCCCGATGGCGACGAGTTCAGTTTCGCGATGGTCGAAGGCCCTGACTGGATCAACTTTGAAAGTGGTATCATCTCCGGCCTGCCGCCTTACGATGAAAGCGGCGAGGGATTTCCGATGCTGTTCACGGTGACCGATACAGGCGGACTTGTCGATACACTGACAACGACGCTTCATGTAGTCGCTGACATTATCATCGCAAGTATTGAGCTTACACCTGCTGATGCGCTTGTCATGATTGCCGGAACACAGCAATATCTCGGTGTTGCCATTGATACACATGGCGATCCAATTGAGACGGCGCTGATACACTGGGATATTGACGGTGACATCGGCACCATAGATGAGAACGGCCTGTTCACAGCTGTGAACGGTGGTAAGGCTTCGATAATTGCCTCTGCTATTTATCTGGATAATCTGGTGACCAGCTTTGTTCCTGTCGAGGTCTTCCAGGAAAAGGTCACATTGCCTGAGATCAGCGATGGTGGTACTCTTGAAATTGAGGACCTTGCCTTCCCGCTCGATTTCATGAATGGTGTGCTGCTTGATATTCCGCCGATAGATGTGAGAGGGGATGTGAAGATTTCGGTCAGCCTGCCTGCTATTGCCGCAACTGATAACAGTACGCGAGGCGTGACATTCGCAGGTCCGGCGCTTTCAGCAGTTTCTTTCACGGTCGAGGTCGATGGTGTCGCCATAAGCCCCTTCTATTTTGATGAGCCGGTCACCATTTCGGTGCCTTATAACGCGATTGAACTGGCATCCCTCGGTATTGGGCCTGAAGACCTGAAGCTCTATTATCTTGATGCTGCCGGTGAGCTGACACTTGAAGGGATCACTGATATCCAGATTGATTCTGCACGGCAGCTTGTAACTGCGAAAGTGGCGCATTTCTCCGATTTCGCGGTGGCATCGAAATTTGACGGACCAACGCTTATGGGTGACTTCGATTATAACTCAGCTGTCGATTTTTATGACTTTATCCAGCTTGTGGTTTACTGGAACAGTTCGAACAAACTGGGTGATATCGTGGGAAGGCCAGACGGTTCCGCAGGTTCCGCACCCTGGTACAGCAATACCTATCCCTTTGCTCCTGATAATGTTGTTGATTTTGAGGATATGGCGGCATTTGCACTCATGTATAACTGGTATGGTGCGGGGGGTGTCGCGAGTGCACGTCAATATGCTGCGAAGTCGGCGCTTCAGTCGATTTCAGCCGGTATCAATGGAAACGTGGATGAACTCACTGTTGGTGACACATTCACCCTGACAGTATCCTCGGGCGCTGTCGGTGATTTCCTCGGAACACAGGCGAAACTTGGATTTGCCCCGGATGTTCTTGCAGTCAAAAGTGTCAGGTCGCTGACAAATGCTGATGGTAACGGCGTTTCATTGCCGGTGAACTATAAAGTGACAGACGGCCTCCTGACTATCGCTGCCGTTGCGCTTTCCGGTGACCATGATGGCGAACGTTTAGCCGAAGGGCCACTGTTCGAGATCGAATTTGATGTTGTCGCGCCGGGAGCATTTACGGTTGATCTCATCGAGCTCGATATGCGTGACACATTAAACACTGTGCTTCCGGTGTCGTATTCAGCACGGACACTTCACGGTGATGTTCCACTGCCGCCTGCTTTCGGGCTTAAGGGCAACTTCCCGAATCCGTTCAACATGCAGACAACGATCAGCTATACACTTGATATGGAAGGCCATGTTGAGGTTGCTGTCTACAATATGCAGGGACAGCGCATCAGAACCTTGCAGTCTGAGACTGCCAGGCCAGGTATCCACAGTGTGGCATGGGACGGTATCGATAACGGCGGGCGTACAGTAACATCCGGCGTCTATTTCATACGTCTCACGCAGCAAGACAGAACGGAAACACGAAAGATACTCTTGTTGAAATAATATAACCCGCAATTCGGGAGACTATATCATGATCGGAAAAAGAAAATTATGCACTGTACGACTGAAAGCGGTCACCTCAGCACTCCTTGTGCTTCTTGTCCTGACAGCAGGATGTAACTGGGGCACTGAGCCCGAAGAAGAGGTGAAAAACGTTTTTGCCATGCGTTTTTATCCCTCGGATGTTGAGCTTGAGGGTGCAGACGATATTGCGACTGTCGATATCATGGTGGACCATGCAAGCTCACTTGTCGCTGCACACTTTGTAATATCATACGATCCGTCTATCGTAGAGGTGACACGGGTGCAGACAAGCGGTTTCGGCCTTTTGTTTACCGATGACGGCGCGGATGTCCAGGAAGTCGAAAGCAGCATTGACAATGCAAGCGGCCTTGTGACTGTCGGTATCGGCGGTGTGCGCACTGGCTATCAGGGTGCAAACGGCAGTGGTTCACTTGCGATCATCACCTTTAAGGGCAAGGCAGTCGGCGAGGGGGCGCTTCAGTTTATCAAGAATGCACCGGATGACCTGTTTACTGCAAACTATTCCTCACGCAGTGAGACGGGCTGGCTTAAACAGAACGCAGTAAGCTACAACAGCACGATTACTGTCAGTGAGAAGCCTGTTGAGGAGCCGAAAGTTGAGGCTAAATAAAGCGGCGATGCAAATATTCTGCTAAACACTATTTTCAATAGGGGCTGTCGATTCCGGCAGCCTTTATTATTTATATGGAATTCTCGGCTTAAATAGAATATCATACAGGCGATGACTTTTGGACGGAGCATCACAACTGGGTTCAGATTTTTAGGCACCTTTTCGTTTGACAAATAAATATAATTGTATAAATTTTATCTAATATCTTTGTCAGATGCATTGTGAGGAGATAATAATGAGTAAAGTCGAGCTTGAATCAATCGAACAGTTAACAAAATCTGAGTTGCTCGAAATTGGCCACCGCTTGTCTGAAGAACAACTTAAAAATATTGGAGCATATGAATTTGTATGTGAAGCTGAATTTGAATACATGTGGAAATTAAGGGCAGCCAGTGAACTTATAGAGGAATTCAAAAAAAATAGAAAATGAGAGTAAAACGGCAAATGAACAATATAAAAATCCTGTTAGAGGATCTTCAAAGAAAATAGGGAATAGTGCAAGAGGTTATAGTAGACAATTACCTCCAGCAGGTACATTGATGATAAAAAAGCATAGATATCAATACTATAATGTCAAAAATAGAAATATACGTTACGATACTTTTCGCTTTTTAATAGTTGATGAATACGGATCATTGATTTTTTTAGGAGATAAAAAAGATTTCATATATATAAATCCTTCAGCAGCGGCAATGGCTGCAACTGGTAATTTATCAGAAGGTGGTTGGCGTTTTTTCGATATAGATTAGATTCTTTTGTTTGAACCCAGTAGTGTCCGGATAGGTATTTGCGTATAGATGCTTTCACTAACTCACCCCCCGGCCCCCTCTCTTAAAAATAGAGGGGGAGAAAAGCCGGTAGCCAGGCTGTAGCAGGGCTGTTTCCCCCTTGTTAAGCCCCGGAAACGTAATTGTGAGGGGAAAGCTATTGAAAAAACTGCCCGTTCACGATATATTAGACCACAGACAATACTTATGACTTCATACGAATTTCTTGAAGGGAGAATCGCCATGCGAAAAGTTCTCACAGCTGTGCTGTTTCTGTATGTTCTGTCCGTCGCTACTGCTTCATTTGCCCAGCCGAAAAAAGTGTTTTTAACCAACGGCAACAAGCGGCCTGAAAATTCCATCTTTGCGCCGGGTATTTCTGTTGGGAAAACTGTCTATGTTGCCGGTAAAGGTGATTACAAGCCTGACGAGGACATGGAAGGGAAAGTCCGCAACTGTCTGAATGAAGTCAGAAAAGTTCTGAAGCGCGCCGACCTCGATTACGAAAACATTGTCAAATGCTGGTGCTATCTTGAGGATCCGACACTCTATCCCGAGTTTAACCGTGTCTACAGCGAGTTCTTCAAGGGTGATCCACCTGCACGGACAACCCTTGGTGTGCCGGAGGTTCCCGGTGATTCCGAGATCGAGATAACCGTAATAGCCACGTCCGACAAATCGAAGAAACGTATAGGCGATCCGATCGATGGATTCCCTTTCAGCCATGGTATTCAGGCTGACGGCACGCTCTACATCTCTGGTAAAGGCGACCAGCTTCCCGGCGGTGGCCATCCGGAAACATTCGAGGAGCAGGTACGTCAGGCTATGAAAAATGTCGGCGTTGTCCTCGAAGAGGCTGGCCTCAGCTACGAAAATGTTGTTTTTTCGAGCGTCTATGTCGATAATTATGACAATCAGGGCATCGTGAACAAGGTCTACAGCGAGTTCTTCGAGTATGGCAATGAACCTGCGCGTTCGACGGTCTTTGTCGACTGGATTCCCGGCGGCTCTCATGTTGAGATCACCTGTATTGCCGCAACCGACCTCTCCAAACGCGAGGTAGTCCGGCCAAAGAGCATGTCCTACGGCCCCACAGGCGCGGCAATGACCGCCAGCCCCGCTGTCTGGAACGGCGATACGCTCTATACTTCGGGAATCGCTGGCGAGGTGGCATGGGAAGGCATCACGACTGTCGATCTCACAGCCCAGGCAACACAGATGTCTGAGAATGTCATAGATGTTCTCGGCGCAGCTGGCCTTGACCTCTCCAATATAGTTTCCGGCTGTGTCTACCTTCGGAATATCAACGATTACGCGGCATTTAATGAAGTCTACCGTCCCTATTTCTCGCAGGGACCGGGTGTGCGCACCTGCCTCATGCCGAACTCAGGCTACGAGAAAAACGATGTGCGTTGCAGGTCGTCATTTATTGCGGCACGGACGAAATAGGCGGCAATCACCGCTTTTGGTCTGCGAGTCTAAACAGTTTACACGCGAAATGATGCTTCGCTATCATTCGCTACGGTTTGGGTGCCAGCATTTAAAAGTGAAAGAATAATAGAAAAGCGGCTGAGCACAAGCTTGGCCGTTTTTTATCTCCAGTAGTGTAAATAACACTTGACATATAGTAAAGTGTACTGTACATTGTCGATGAACTTATTAACGCAGGTGCTCTGTATGAAATTGGGAAACAAGCTGAAACGTTGCAGGTTTGACTGCGACGGCATGTCGCAGGAGGCGCTGGCGAATGCAGTCGGTGTCACTAGGCAGACAATTATTTCGATTGAGAAGGGGAAGTTCATGCCCTCGTCTCTGCTTGCATTGAAAATTGCCCGTTTCTTTAAGAAACCTGTCGAAGAGATAATTTTTATCGTAGACGATGATTGATAATATTCAGTTATAACAATTGGAGAGAAGATGACGACATTTATTTCAAACGTGGCGAAAGCGACATTTTTTCTTGCAGCGATCTCACTATGCTGGCTGGTGTTTGACCTGATTGTTCTAGCTGTTAATTTTCCCGATATACTGCTCTTCGGACTCTGGAGTGGAGTCGCCGGGGCTGGCTATATTTTCATCCTGGCATTTCACGCGTTTGCTTTTCTCATGCTTATACTTCACCTTAGGAAAATCGGCAGGGACGGTATCCTCAGGACTGTCTCGTTCATCACCGGACTGCTCTCGCTCATTGCGATTTGTGTGGAAAAAGTATTTTATGATGAAATTGGGCGTGAGTTTGGGGCTGGATTTGCTATCGGTAACGAGCTGAAAGTGCTTGCTTTGATGCTAATGATTAATGCCGTCTTTGCTGCCATCATGATGCTTGTCGTGTTCAGAACATATCGTGCAGTGCCGGAGATGAGAGAGGAAGTTATCAGGGATGAGAAGGTTTTTCTTCTGGCGCAATACATGGGCGCAGTAAGTGGACTTTCCGGGCTCTATCTGACTGTGTCGCTGATCGGAAGGAGCGTGCCGGTTGACCGTTTCTGGATATACTTGCCCTTCTATGCCCTGTTGCTTTTTCCCTATGGTGTGACAGTTCTCTACTGGCTGGTCATGAAAGCGCGTGAGAAGGTCTTCGACTGGTACGATGAAAAACAGCTGCGGGATATGATGAAAGCGTCACTGACTACACTGATCCTGTCAGTTCCCGGGATGGCTGCTCTGCTGCTGTTCAATGGCAGCATCGCGATCTACTGGTTTCCGTATTACCTCTTTATGGCCCTCATGCTTTTTTCCGGCAGTACTCTCTTCTATTTCAGACAGGCTTGAAAGTCAGAATTAAAATAAAAAGGCGACCAGTATTCCGGTCGCTTTTTTATTACTATAGACATTAATGCTAAGGACAAAAGAGAGAATCCATGTGTTTCTTTTTGTAGGGGCGATCCTTGCGGTCGACCTGAATATTCTCAAAACGGACAGGGGCAAGCCCTATCCCTACAATATTTTTCAATACCATAAACGTATGTCGATAAGCTGGTTTTTGGCTGTACCTTTGCGTTATTGCCGCACTTATATCAATGATCTATCCCCGACGGATTCACCCAGTAGCTGTTGTCTTTCGGGACATCGCGCCAGCCCGGTTTGCTCAGGCCGTAGGGGTCGAATCCGATTCTACCCTCCGCAACTGTCATGATATTTCTGATGAGTTTGTCGCCATATTCACGCCCGCCACTGGTATCGACGAAACTGAATTTGCCTTTCACCAGCTCAAACACAGCCACATCCGCAGGGCCGCCAACCGTGAGCGATCCGAGCTCAGGACGGTTGATCGCTTTTGCGGGGTTGATGGTTGAACGCAGAATAAGGTCGTCCAGGTTCATACCCATGCTGAGGATTTTGGACATCACAAAGGCCATATTAATAACGGGGCCACAGGTGTTGCCGTTGTGAAGGTCGGTGCTGATGGTATTGGGAAGATAGCCCTGCTCGAAAGCGGGGACAGCGTTCCTGTAGACGAAACTTCCCGCGCCATGACCAAGGTCAAAAATAAAGCCGCGTTCCTGCGCTTTGAAAATATCGGGATTGACTCGTCCCTCAGCTGTGAGCACCGGGATGTGTTTCGCGAAGCAGTGCGTATGGATGTCTCCCGGACGGCTTTTCGTAAGGATGAGATCACGGTAGGAGCGCTCGGGGAAACCGTCACTTGCCGGGCGGGGGAAAAAATCGAACATGACAGGGAGGCCTGCTTTGCGTCCCGCGTCCATCAGGGCGTCCACCGAGGCCCAGGGAGTGTGGACAGGATCGTATGGCTTGTTCGTCCAGTAATGCGCCGTTTTGAATCCGACGACGCTGTCAGAATACTGCTGAGCCATCTCAAGCATGGGCTCGATCTTATACATGGACGGGTTCTGCTCACCAGCGTTCATACCGGTGTAGGAAATATTGATGAGTGCGAGTGTGCGTGTTTTGGATTTGTCGATGATTTTCTGGAGATTCTCATATGTTGCAGCGCCAGAGCTGCCGGGATCGACCACCGTGGTTACTCCTGCGGGCCAGCACATATCGTCCGCAGCAGG
>Ga0307988_1001705_pt1 | contig 11883 bp, 16 predicted proteins | sample EllFjometagen183_FD_203166 | JGI IMG/M metagenome (GOLD analysis project Ga0307988, IMG submission 203166) | Marine microbial communities from Ellis Fjord, Antarctic Ocean - #183 | ecosystem: Environmental > Aquatic > Marine > Unclassified | place: Southern Ocean | collected 2014-10-08 | reverse complement strand
AAAAAAGACCCTATATTGCTATAAGGTCTTCTTCGTCTTCCATGTTCACAACTCCGTTATATAGGCATCGGAACTTTCCTTCACCTAACTCAACGTCCATGTGCATGTGTCCAAAGTACCACTTATCAAAAGTGATTTGGCCATACAGGCTATCTAGAAATTGAGCGGTTGGATCGTTATACTTTTCAGGGTTTCCCTGATCAAGGCCAAAACCCATCTCGTTCAGAATGCGTCTTGGTGCTGTGTGAGTAATCACATAGTCAACCATATAGCCACATTCATCAAGAGTGTCATATGCCTTGTTCATTTGTTCTCTGGTGGGGAGTTCTCCAGGCCAGTAACTGATCCCGAGCGTACGTTGATCTTTATCGATGCTCAAGGCACCTCCAAAGATAAAGTATGTCCGGTCATTAATGGTATAGAGATGGCCACGACGTAGATGAAAGATGTTATCTGCGATAACACCTACTTCTTCGCCGTATTTAATGATAGTAGGGAGGGCATCAAATCGAGTATGGTTTTCATGGTTTCCGTCCACGATTAAAACCGTGCACTTAAACTTTCCATACCATTCGAGAAGCTGCTTCTCCGTACCGTCAGGGGTGTCTTTCCATAACACTCCCCAGTCACCCGCGATTATGAGGACATCATCACGAGTTAACTTCTTATCGCAAGCTATTTTATCTAGCTTACGAGTATCAAAGTTACCGTGAGTATCCCCTGTTAGATACGTAGTGTTCATTACGAATCATACACCTCCAGGTTATTTGGTTATTGGTCATTAAAAGGCCCACCGAAGTGAGCCTTGTTGAACAGTATCACTATTAATAGTTTTTTCATTTTGTTTTCTCTCTTTATTATAATATACCACATTACTGTTCAACAGTCAATAAAAATTACTTGACAAATTCACTAATGTGGTATATATTATATTATGAAATATTTTAAAAGTGATATAGAAAAATCAGCCGCATGGACTGAAATGATTGAAGCCGAGCAAACCATGTCCTCACCAAGGTTCATGAATGACCCTGCTCTTGAGAAGCTAACCTCTGCTTTAAAAGAAGTTGAGGCTAATCGCCCATTGGCACCAGGAAAGAATCCTGATTCCACAGCGAATAGCATATTATAAGTCCGACTATATAAGTCTTATACCATACTATGAAGTACTTTACTAAAACAGCAGTCTCAATAACTACCTCAAACAAGGTAGACGTTGCTGCTCCTACGAAGGGGCTGACCCTGCAGTCTAGAACAACTCCTACAAAAACTATTAAGGCAGGTTCAGGTGTGGTTCCAAAGCAGAAAGTACAACAACCAAAGCCTAGCGGTAAAGTGGTTATGGCCTCTTTACGAAAAGTGTCCAGAGCACTGGCACCAGCTATGGCAGAACTTTATGGAAAAACTAAATCACTAAAAGGAAAGAATGTTTTTTTAGGAGATAAGGTTAAGAGTTCTGTATTAAGCGAAGGGTTTAGTGAATTTAGTAAGCATGACAAATCAGCTATTAAAACGATATCAGAAAATGATCGCTTAATAAAAGAATACGTAGGGCAGTTAAAAGCTAAAGGTGTTAATTTCGACAGACACTTTGCTAAACATGGATCACTTCGGGAAGATTGGGAAAACCTAAAGTACGTAACAAAGCACAAAGCATATATCATACGACCAGGGCGTCAACTAGGGCTAGGTTATGTACAGCTCCTAAAGCACGATATGTCAAAGTTCCGTCCAGCAGAATGGAACCCATATAAAAAGCATCTCTTTGGAACCGGCAATGGCCCAGAAACAGGAAAAGCTTTCCGCAACGCAGTGGCAACCAGCCACTACAGACGGAACCCACATCACAGAGAAAGTCCATTATATAGCTCTGACATCAAATATAAACTTGAAGAAGTTGTAGATTGGTATGCAGCTAGCAAAGCACAGGCTAGTGACCCAGCGCAACACCCAACATTCAAGCAATGGTACTTACAACGTCGAGATTATTTTCTCGCACACCCTATCAAGCCAGTAGATCCTCTAGTAGATCAACATATAATCAATACCATACATTAATACTTGATTTAAAGTTTTAAATGTACTATATTAAGGTATGATTAAATTATTTATATCTGTGTATGATCGACCAGAATATCTCCAAACATCCTTAGACTCGTTGCTGGAATCCTTCAGCGCAATATACCCTGAAATTATAATAACAGATGACGGATCTACTGACCCCTCAGTTGCCCTAGTTCTTTCCCAGTTTAAGCTCGCTTATCAAGGAGAGTGCAGTATCGTCACACAAGAAAACAAAGGAATACCACTTGGCAAACTTGATACTATTTATACAGAAGTTAAGACTTGGTTGTATATCGAAGAGTATTTTATTATATCTGACAGTGATATGATATACAAGAAGGGTTGGCTTGAGGAGCTTGTTTATTTATATGAACAAACAAAGGCACCACTAGTAACTGGGTTCAACACAGAAACTAATAAACACGAGACTACTAGTACTACAGATCATTATGTGGTTAAAAGCAGTGTAGGTGGATGTAATATATTAGTGAATACAAAATTCTATCTACAACGGCCATTCAGAGAGCTAAAAGAATGGGACTTCCGTATGTGTGAACGAGCACATGAACAACACCCATTAGGGGTCATTAGTGCAAAGCCAAGCGTAGTCGACCATATTGGCAGCAAAGGAAAATGGGCCAGAGAAAATTATCACGATAAAGCGGTAGATTATAATGAAAAAATTTAGAATAGGAATTATTACAGTAAATAGGGTTACAAACTCGTCAAGGCCCCAATTAAGGGAAAATAAGAATTCAGAGAATTACATATATGAAACCTTACTTAGTTTTGAAGAGGCGGGGTTTATGACAAAAGAAAATTTCAAAGTGTGCCTATTTGACAGCGGCTCAGATGACATCTCTTATCTAGATGAAGTTAAAGAAAAGTGGCCAGATCTAGAAATATCATACTCAGATAAGAATCTGACACTAAATGAGAATTCAGACAAAGCTATGCTTTGGGCCCACCAAGATTCAGATTTTGCAGTATTAATGCAAGACGACATAAAATTTTCTAAGGATGCAGCCAGACATATGGAGGGTTGGGTATATGCCTCACCAAAAAATGCCAATATCCTAACACTCTGGAATACCTTGCCAGGAAAAAAAGATGAGTATGTAACTATTCAGGCAGATGGTTTTTGGGGAAGTGTATTTTTAATATGGCCTTCAAAACAGGCCAGGAGATATCTAGCTTGGGATGACAGACGTAAGGTTGGCACTGGACACGATATGTCAGTAAAGCAGTGGCTCAAAATAGCACATGGCAATGTCTATGCTAACTCAAAAGGCCTAATAGACCACACAGGCCTATACTCAACAATAGGTAATAGGGAAGATAGGAGAAACAAACAATTTAAACCATGATAATAGCATCAACTACAACAACAAAAGAAAGACTACCTCTAATGAAAATTTTCGTAGACAGTATGGCGGAACAAACCGTCAAGCCTGATAGACATATATTATGGCTTGGCAATGATATTAAAAACATCCCAATTCCGGACTTCATTAAGAAGTCAAATATAGAGGTTATGTACACAGAAGATATAGGGCCAGCAACAAAGATAGTTCCAACTATAGCACTGATCACAGATCCAGACGATATGATCATAACCGTAGATGACGATTTTGGGTTAGACCCTCGAGTTATCGAAAAGCTAGTGGTTGGTAAGAAAAAATACCCTGATGCAGCAGTAGGGTTCAGAGGAAGATCTTTCACAGAGCCGACTTATAACTATGGGCGTAGTATATTATATGACTATTATCCAGAGGACATAGAAGTAGACATAATAACTAGTAATTATGGTCAGGCCTTCTACAGGAGATTCTTTACAGACGAAGTACATGATACCAGTGAATGCCCAGACGCTAGACATAATGATGACGTTTGGATAAGCGGGCACTTAGCTAAACAAGGAATAAAAAGATATCACCTCAACCCAGAAGGTATGAATTTCAGGGACGACAGAATGGGTGGGATCCAAAAGCTATGGGACGTAAACAAACGTTCACCATACACAAATAATATAATAGGTTTCTACAAACCATATTGGAGATAAATATGAAAAGAGCATTTATAACAGGGATAACAGGACAGGATGGAAGCTATTTAGCAGAGTTCTTATTAAAGAAAGATTATTTAGTATATGGATTAGTAAGGCGATCTAGCGTACCCAATAGGGAGCGTATATTAAGCATACTAGAGCATCCCAACCTAACATTGGTATACGGAGACCTATCTGATGCAACTAACTTAAGAATGCACCTACAGACAATTAGGCCAGACGAGGTGTATAATTTAGCAGCACAGAGTCATGTGCGTATATCATTTGATATTCCAGAATATACAAGCGATATCAATGCATTAGGTACATTAAGGTTAATAGAGGCCTGCAGACAAGTAGACCCGGGCATTAGATTTTATCAAGCGTCAACTAGCGAGTTATACGGTAAAGTGGTGGGGACTCCTCAAACAGAGAAGACACCCTTCTACCCATATAGTCCATATGGAATAGCCAAACAGTTTGCATATTGGACAGTGAAGAACTACAGAGAAGCCTACGACATGTTTGCTGTAAATGGCATCTTATTTAACCACGAGAGTCCAAGACGCGGCATTAACTTTGTTAGCAAGAAAATAACAACTGCAGTAGCGCGAATAGGTGCCGGTAAACAGGAACATATGTCACTAGGTAACCTAGATGGTGAACGTGATTGGGGCTATGCTCCAGATTTTGTTGAAGGTATGTGGGGTATGTTGCAGCAAGGCAACCCAGTAGATTATGTATTGGCCACAGGAGAGACTCATAAAGTAAGGACATTTGTTGAAAAAGCCTTCGAGTATATAGGAACAGATATTGAATGGGAAGGTGATGGGTTAGAAGAACGTGGGGTAGACTCCGCAACTGGTAAGTTATTGGTAGACATAGACCCAATTTACTATAGGCCATCTGAGGTAGCACTGCTTCTTGGAGATGCCACAAAGGCAAAAGAAGAATTATCATGGGAAGCTAGTACCAAGTTTGAAGAATTAGTTGAGATCATGATGCAACATGACATAGATGAGGTAAGAAAATGAAATACTCGTTAAGTAGCGATACTTGGGGCCAAGAAGAATTAGATGCTATACAGGAAGTAATAGCATCTAATAGATTCACCATGGGTCCGAAGACAAAACAGTTTGAAGAAGAGTTTGCAGAGTGGGCAGGCTCTAAGCATGCCATTATGGTAAACTCTGGCTCTAGTGCCAATCTACTAATGATTGGGGCACTGGTAGTCTCTGGCAGACTAAAACGTGGTGACGAAGTAATAGTGCCAGCTGTAAGTTGGAGTACAAGCTACTTCCCACTACAGCAGTATGGGCTCAGGGTGCGTTTTGTAGATATCAGTCTATCAACACTTAACTATGATACTAATAAACTTGCAGACGCTGTCACACATAACACAAAAGCTATATTAGCAGTTAACCTTCTAGGCAACCCAAATGAATTTCAGAAGATTCAGAAGATCTGTAACGAAAACGATTTAATACTGTTAGAGGATAATTGTGAATCCATGGGAGCAGAGCACCGCTTTAAAAAGACAGGGACTATAGGTCTTATGGGAACATTTTCATCTTTCTTTTCACACCACATATCCACTATGGAAGGCGGTATGATTGTAACAGATGATACAGACCTGTACCACTATCTATTACCACTAAGGGCACATGGTTGGACAAGAGACCTTCCAGAAGAGACTAGTTTCTATACCAAGAAGGATGACCCATTCTATGAGTCATTTAACTTCGTGCTACCAGGCTATACCGTGAGACCTACAGAGATACAAGCTGCTATAGGAATTGAACAGCTTAAGAAACTTGATGGGCTTGTAGAGCAACGCCGTAAGAATGCGATATACTTCAAAGAGTTATTTGGTGCAAAACATAATAACCCCTTTATTATTCAACTAGAGGAAGAAAAGAGCTCTTGGTTCGGGTTTTCGTTAGTTTGTAAAAATGAGGGAGACAGGGATAAGTATATCAGACTACTAAGGGAAGCTGATATTGAGGCTAGACCTATAGTAGCAGGAAATTTTACACGGAATGAAGTAATTAAATATTTTGATTACTCAATACATGATATATTAGAAGCAGCAGATTATGTACACGATAATGGCTTCTTTGTTGGAAATCATGGGGAAGACATGACAACGCAGTTGGATTATCTAAAACAAGTACTTTACCAAGAAAAAGAATTATGAATAAAATATTAATAATGGGCTAAATAATGTAATAAAAATGGGTAAAGATCCGGCGAGTATACAAATCCCGCTATATAAAGATAAAGCGTGGTTATATACTGAATACTGGGGTAAAGAGAAGACTTCTACCACTATTGCCAAAGAACAAAGATGCTCAGACGTGACAATTCTAAATCATATGAAAAAGTTCAATATACCTACCAGAGATAGAAATTGGACTGAAAGCCAACTTGAGCAGTTAGTTGCCCTTACATTGGAGGGTTTAACATTCAGAGAGGTTGTTGAACATTTAGAAGGTAATAAAACTTATGAAGCAATTAGAATTCAGGCATCAAAACTTGGAATAAAGTCAGGGTATTTACCCGGAGAAGAACCTAAAAAAGAAAATATCAGACAAAAAATAAGTGCCACTTTACAGGGCGTAGCTCAAGAAGATTGGGATGGGTATATAGAAACTGAAAACTCTTTAATAAGAAAATCGATACTATATCAAAAATGGAGATTGCAAGTCTTTGAGAGAGACGGGCACACATGCCAAAGGTGTAATGAGATAGGTGGTTATTTAAATGCCCATCATATAGAAAACTTCTCTTCAATCAAAGATCTTAGATTATTTATAGGAAATGGTGCTACTTTGTGTAAAACATGTCACGAAGAATTTCATGAGACGTATACAAGGAAAAATAATACAAAAGAGCAGTACGAAGAATTTAAAATAACCATGAGGCATTAGACCTTATATTAAAATATGAAAGTAGCGATTGATTTAGACGGGACAGCTTGGAGCTATCCAGCTGTCTTCAGTGACATAATGGAAGCCATGCAAAAGAGTGGGCACCAAGTAGGTATATTAACAGCCCACAATGTGCGCTCTAAAGACTCTGATATAGATTTATTTAAAAGACGTGGGCTCCCAAACCCTGATTTTTATATAGCTAAAGAATCAGAGGAGTCTGGTATTAAGCCAAGAGTTTGGAAACCAGCTATGATGAAGAAACACAACATAGACATGCTGTGGGACGACTTCGATTCCAAAAGCACAATAGAATTTATAATTGCTGAGAAGCATAAAGTAAGATAAAAAGAAGAGCTAATACTCTTCTTCTTCTTCTTTCTTATCTGTATCGTCCTTATTGGCGAAACGGGTAAAAGGTTTCCTGGGTTCAAGACCCATGTAATGTCTTATTAGCTTAGTACCAGTAGCGTCAATACGTCTAGCTGAGACACTAGCCATAATCCAAAATAACAAACAAATAATAAATTGTCCGTTAAAAATAAAATAAAATGCGATGGCGTAACATACAGCAGCAAAAATCTTAGCAAGCGGATGCATGAACATTTCGTCAGCGAAGGTCAACTGCAATTCTTCCATATAAATAACTCCTTTGTTATATAACTCTTATACCAATAAATACTTGACTTTTGGCTAAAAATATACTATATTAGGTTATGAAGAAGTGCAGCAGGTGCAACATAGATAAAGCATTAATTGCTTACCATAAAAATAAAACGACAGTTGACGGATTACATGCAACTTGTAAAACGTGTCGATCAAGTAATGAGTCCAGATCGACCAGGGCTCGAGAATATGACAAAAAGTATAAGCAAGAAAACAAAGAACTTTTATTAGAAAAGGACAGGATCTATAATAGTAAACGAGATCCTATACATACTAGAATATTACATCGTGACTGGGTAGAGAAAAATCGTGCCTTAAAATATGCTATTAATGCTAAGTACAGGGCTCGTAAAAGAGAGGCAATAATAGAATCATCGGATTTTGCATTAATACAAGAATTTTATAAAGAGGCACAAGCACGTTCAAGTGAAACTGGGACTCTATATGTAGTAGATCACATCATACCACTTAATAAAGGCGGCTTACACCATCAAGATAATTTACAAGTAATAACAGAATCTGAAAATAGTCGAAAATCAGATATATCCCCAGAAAATTTCTATGGATAAACAAGTACAAAAAGATCACGACATACTGCATTTTTTCGCAGACAATCCAAAATCTGCGACGACTGGCCATTCACTAGTTAGAAATGATATGTATGGTATAAACCACGAAGTGGCTTATGAACAAGAATTACTCACAAAACAACAGATAGCCGACATGCATAATGCATTAATAAAGACCCACGAGCCGGTTGGGCATAAAACACCAATCGGATCTCCAACAACAAAAGAACAAACACACATAGATCGGTGGGATGAAGTAGTAATACGTAACCCACAAACTAAAAATGAGTTAACTAAGCGAGACATCTACAGATACTACTCTAGCCCAACTGTCAAGAAACAACTATTCCAGCAGATCCAGAATGACCCAGTCATGATGAGACAGGCTATGGAGCCTGGCGAATCATGGGTGAAAAGAAACCCGGTAATACGGAAGAATGTTAATGACGCTGGTGACCCAGAGGACTTACAGTATTATATTGATCGTAGACATGTCGAGTTTAATAAGACAATGCCGGCACTGACTGACAAACTAGTAATAGATTTGGATCCAGGGGTTGGCCTAAGTTTGGAAGACGTTAAAAAGGTTGCCAAGTACGTAGAGCAACTATTGCAGAATCAGTCTTATATTAAGGATGTTAGCATGCAGTTCTCTGGAAACAGGGGAATACATGTATGGGGTCACTTGACCACAAAGACAGATATTGATAAATTAAGAGAAAAATTAAAGACCACACTAGCTCCTATAAAAACAATGAATGGAGTTAATGTAACATTGAGACAAAGCCCAGGCCAAAAGTCTGTTAGATTAGATCTGAGCTCAATGAAGAACCTTGGAGCTATTAAGGCAGAAGGGTCTTTGGACATCAGGACAGGTTATATATCAACAGAGATATTGCCTAGTCATTTAGATAGTTTTGACCCTGAGGTAGATGCCTCAATAAATACAAAGATACTAAAACCGGCTTATTCTTTTAAAGATGAGAAGCTGGTATAGATAGAGGAGAATTAACATGAAAGTTGATGTTTATGGAAAACCATATGATCAGACATGCCAAGACGCTGTTGGACTATTAAAGTCAGCACGTATTAAAGTGAAATTTCACAACACCGATCGCGATTTCAGCGTTCGCAAATTAGTAGCAGTCACAAAAGACTTACAAAAAACAGCTGGATATACATTCCGAACGCTGGAAAATTGCCCAGTACCAATTGTGATATCAGAAGATACACAGGAAGTATTAGTAGGGCATAGTCGGAGTGAACATTTATATGATAATTTACTCAAAGAAGCAGGGATACGAGAGGTTGATAACTTCGTTCGTAGATACCCTGAATGGAAGAGAAAACCACAAGAAGATCAATGAAATTAATAAAAGAGGAGAAAGCAGTTAGTGTAGAGATAGTCCCAGGCCCTGATGGAATATGGGGAGTTATAGAACAAATAGATAATGGCCCAGATGTTACAATGGGCATGACTACATCTTCAGGTACGTTTGATAAAATGCAAGAACGGTACTTAGAATTAGTAAATTTTTATATAAAAAATGGGTGGTCAGAACTTGATCCATCCATGAATAACTATGCCAGTGTAGCACAATCGTTTACTTTGTCAGGAGGAGTGCAAAACGCATATACTCTTTTTGTAGATGGAGATACTCACATAGTAGGAAATTTATCTGTTTCAGGAGACATGACTGTAGACGGAGTAATAACCTGCAAAGACACCATACTCACAGGATAATTATGAATTTAGTAAAGAATGACAAATTAGTTCAATTGGACATAGTAATGCAAGGAAAAGGGAAATTAAAAATATTTGCTCTTACGGAGACAGTTCGTATATTTGCTGTATATAATTTATTTGATAAAATTGGAGAGATTCAAGAAGCAAGAATGTCTGATGGTACATTTTCTGAATGTGCTAAGAATTACGAGGAGACAGTGCAAAGATTGTTAGGTGAAGGCTTTGAGTGCTGGGAACCAACAGATTGGACAAGTTCTTATAATTTTGGAATATCGATTTCAGGTTGTTCAGGAAACTGGACGAAAGTTTAGACGCTAATCAGTTGTAATTTAAAGGTCACTTGCGGGTGGCCTTTTTTTTACTTGACAAAAATGACTAAAAACACTATATTATAATATGCCTAACAAAAAAGACAATTCCAAAAGATATATTAAGGGCGGTGTTGGTTTAGCCGCACTCGGAGTAGGTGCTGGAAAAATCATGAAACTCCCAGTTGCATCCGCAGCCGCACAACGGTTCTCTAAAAATATAAATGGGGACCTTACCTGGTTTGGTACTGATGATGGTAAACGTCTTAAAGAGATAGGAACGTCTATTAAAGGAATTGGTAAGGACGTTGGGTATAAAACAGTTGATGTTAAAAATATTAAGAAAGGTGACAAACATGGTGGTGGTTTTTACGGCCATCGTGGTAAACTAAACGTAGGTCATGCAACTGACGCTGATATTGCTAAGGCTACGACAAGAGGCAAGGTTTATAATAAACCAAGCGTAGCATTAGAATTAGAAGATAACTGGAAATGGTATGAACAGGTTAAAGGGGAAGGTGTCCCAAAAACTATTCTCGGAAGTCATGCTAAGGATATTAAAGGGGTAGAGGCAGCTGTAGGCAAAGACTACATGGTTAAATCAAGACTTGGTTTTGCCAATAGAGGAATTGTTGATAATAAAGAATTTCAAGCGAATACTAAAAAGTATTTAAACGACGGCTATGTCGTCCAAAAGAAAGAAAAAATTACACAAGAGTACAGAGCACTAGTTGGAGAAGGTGAAAACATTTATGTAACACCTAGAAAGAAAGGTGAATTTGTACGGCACCCGACCCCTCACTTGGCAGGTGAAAAAGACGAAGTCGCAAGATTCTCAGAAAATATTATTAAAAGAATGGGCAAGAACAGGAGCGAACTACACAGTATTGATGTTGGACGTACTGCAGATGGTAGACTAGTAACATGGGAAAACAATTCTGCCAATGGCGGCAATATGTTCCTCAAAGGCGAGGAAGGCAAAGCAATTAAAGATTTTGCTAAAGGAAAGAAACAAGTTTCATACAAACAAAAACGTAACGCCGGAGTAGTACAAACTGGAGCTGTTGCTGTAGGAGCTGGAATGGTTGCTGGTGGAGTTGCTGATAAAGAACTTAAGAAAGCAGCGTCAACAAAACAAGAACGGTACGACAATAAAGCTGGAGCGGGGACTGCCTTATTAGGAGGTAGTGCAATAGGAGTTGCCAGACAACGAAAGAAATTTTATCATATAGAATCAACTGGTGGAAAGCAAAAACGAATAGCCTTACTTCACTCACCAGAAGACTTAGGGGGCGGACATAAATCAGCAGCCCAAGCATTGGAAACTAAATTTAAAGCTAAAGGTTATGACGTAAGACGCTATGATACTGGTAACTACGGTGGTAACGCTGCATCCAGATTGATAAAAAGTAATGTTAGAGATTATAAAATGGATGTGCAGAAGGATCCAGCAAGAGAATTCAAAAGCACATTTAATTCCAACAGTAAAGCCACTTTCTTAAATAAACCAATCGAGGCAGTAAAGAATTTCGTCTCTGATTTATATCAAGAA
>Ga0307988_1001704_pt1 | contig 11885 bp, 13 predicted proteins | sample EllFjometagen183_FD_203166 | JGI IMG/M metagenome (GOLD analysis project Ga0307988, IMG submission 203166) | Marine microbial communities from Ellis Fjord, Antarctic Ocean - #183 | ecosystem: Environmental > Aquatic > Marine > Unclassified | place: Southern Ocean | collected 2014-10-08 | reverse complement strand
AGGCAGTTTTATGAGATCATTAGAAGATCTTTTTTCTATTATAAGCCGCCATTCTTTTTCGTAGCTCCAATTTGGAGCTTTTGTTGTAAGAATCACTAACATAGGATCCTTCTGAATCTCAATATCTTTCGGTTCAAATGAAGGCACTTTCGCAGAATCATAAATAACAGGCAAACATTCGTCATAACGGCCCAATGCATTGTCATGAGAACGTTCAAATTCAATACAGAAGCCTGTGTGACCTTCAGCATAGTGAGACCACATTAAAATATCATCATTGATCTCACTCAAACTTATAACACCGAGTTCTTTAGTATTATTTATTGCTTTTTCAACCGAAGATTGGGCGATAGGACGGCCGTCATCATGTGTGCCGATCATATGAAAACGAAATTCAAAAGGATCATTAAGGGTTGAGGCCTTGGGACACCAAATCTGCTCGTTAATGAGTAATGATAGAGAATTCTCATTAAATGGCAAATATTTATAAAGTTTTGAAACTCCTATTTCATTGCAGGAAGGGCAACGGAGTTTCCTTTTTTCAAACACATTTTCACAATTTAAACATTCTATAGTGGGATTCATGATTGTTCGAGTCTCCTTAGCTTATATCTGTATAGTTATTATTTGAAAACTACTCATATTAAATTATTTATGCAAGCTATTCATTGGGCAGGCTTGTTCATGACACTCACCCCTGTCACTTCGTGACATCCCCTCTCTCACACGTGAAAGAGGGGAAAAGCAGAAAACACTGCTGTTTCAGAGCTCCCCCTCTATCCTCAGGAGAGAGGGGGCCAGGGGGTGAGTGGTGAAACCTGTTGACAAAACACTTGCCTTCTGTTTTCCTTCAAGTCCCTGCATTTAATGCAGAGCTTTTTTTATTCTCTTAATTGCACAATTACCGGATTGCGCTGTATATTGTGATTACAGTTTAATCAAAAGAATTCCTCGGAGTTTCCTCCGGGGTTATCTTCAAAGAGACCCCCCTCGGCTCCGCCGTGTCCCCCCTGTCAGGGGGGATTTTTGCGGCGCTGGTATTTCGTCTCCCCTGATAGGGGAGATGTCACGTAGTGACAGAGGGGTCTATTGTAGATACCTCGTAGCTTGCTGCGGGGTAGTTCACTAACAATCACAATGAGGATATTTATGAAACGTTTATTCCCTTATATCTGTATAATCCTGCTTCTCAGTTCAAGCTCCCTGTCCGCGGATGACAGCGCACTGAAAACACTCTGGACAATCGGCGTCTCCGACAATGACAGCGGCGAAATGGCCCTTGCCCGCGACGGCTGGGACCGCTACAGTGACGATGCTTTTTTTGTCGTCGGCAGCTCAAAATCCGGCGAGGACTGGCCCTATGTCCATCCCGGCCCGATGGATGGATGGGCGGAAAGTCGCGAGCACAGTTTCACCATCGTCTTTCAGGCCGAAAACATTCCCGACACAGGGCTCTGCCGTCTCACACTCGACCTCATCGACACCCACAGGAACGCGCCGCCTGAGCTCACAATCAGCATCAACGGCACATCATTCGGTGCAATACTTCCGAAAGGCAATTCCGATTCCTCTCTCATGGGTTTCCCCGACAAGGGCGCCGAGTTCCGATTTTCATGCGCGGTGTCCGTATCAGCGCTCAATGAGGGGATCAACCAGATCATCATTCTGAATGCACAGGGCAGCTGGATCGTTTATGACAGTCTGAAATTCGAGGGCCCAGACGCTATCAAAATCAGCGCTGTTCCCGGCACAGTTGTTCGTGAACTCAGCGCACCGCCAGTGCTCACTGGCGAGGAAAACGCACTCCGTCAACCCGTCCGCATCTCGCTTTTCAATACAGTTAAGGGCCGTACGGTGACAGTCAGCCTGAACGGCGGCGAACGTCAGAAACTTGCGCTCAGCATGGGCGAGCAGAATGTTGAGGCGTCTTACCCGGCGGTTGCAAAAGACACTGAACTTGCGGTCGAGCTTTCAATAGATGGTGCAACAATCACCAAGAAATCGATAACACTCAAGCCGGTCAGGAAATGGTCGGTCTACTTCCTGCCGCATTCCCATGTTGATATCGGCTACACCCATCTTCAGGACGAGGTCATGCACCGTCAGTGGGACAATTACCGCGATGCCATCGACCTCGCAAAGAAGACCGCGGACTACCCCGAAGGTTCGAAATTCAAATGGAACACCGAGGTACTCTGGCCCGTTGACGGCCTCCTTAAGGACGCGCCCGTTGAGCTCAGGGATGACTTTATTGCAGCAGTCAGGAATGGGCAGGTCGGCATCGACGGGCTCTACGGCAGTATGCTGACCGGTCTCGCACGTCCTGAGGAACTCTATGAGTTCACCTCTTTCGCGCGAAAGCTCAGAGATGACTATGGTTTTTCGATCGAGACTGCGATGATTACCGATGTCCCCGGCTATGTCTGGGGCATGGTGCCGACACTTGCACAGGCAGGCATCCGCTATTTCAACCCGGGCCCCAACCATATGCCCATGCTCCCGCATCAGGGCGACCGTATCGGTTACACCTCGGAAGAGTGGGGTGATAAGCCTTTCTGGTGGGTCTCGCAGTCAGGAAAAGAACGCGTTATGGTGTGGATTCCCACCCACGGCTACTCATGGTTCCACAGCTGGATTCTCGGTAACATCAAGAAGAGCGGCGCGGACCCGATCCTCGGCTATATCGATGAGCTTGAGGCGGCTGATTTCCCCTACGACATGGTGCAGCTCAGATATACTATCGGCGCAGACAATGGCCCGCCCGATCCTGACCTTCCCGAGTTCGTTCGTGACTGGAATGCGAAATATGCCTGGCCGAAAATGATTATCGGCACCACCGCTGAAATGTTCCGCGAGTTCGAGGCCCGCTACGGCGATCAGCTCCCCGAATACCGTGGCGATTTCACCCCCTACTGGGAGGACGGCGCCGCATCGACTGCAAGCACAACAGCAATCAACCGCACTGCCGCAGAACGACTCGTACAGGCGCGGACACTCTGGTCGATGGCTGACCCGGCATCCTGCCCTGTGCTGGATTTCGACGAGGCCTGGCGAAATGTCATTCTCTACACCGAGCACACCTGGGGAGCGCACAGCAGCGTATCCGATCCAGAAAGCGATTTCGCAAAGGGCCAGTGGAACGTAAAACGTTCATTCGCAATGACTGCTGACGAGATGTCCCGCGACCTGCTGGACCAGGCATTGTCAACGGTCAGAAGCGCTGATGGAACGGTTACAGCTGTCGATATTTACAACAGCTCGTCATGGGAGAGAAGCAACCTCATGACTCTGCCATCATCAATGAAACTTGCGGGCGAACGCATTGTCGATGAATCGGGCGAGCTGATCCCATCGCAGCTCGACAGCGAGGGGAATCTTGCATTTGTGGCAGACAATGTTCCCCCGCTTGCATCGAAACGCTACTTCGTCAAAGCTGGCGAACCCACTACACAGGGTGCCGCAAGAGTTGACGGCTCTGTCATGACAAACGGTATCCTGACCGTCGAAATCGATCCTTCAAACGGGACAATTTCCTCGCTCATAAAGGGCGGCATCGACTATGCGGAAGGTAAAGACGGCGGATTGAACGGCTATTATTATCTCCCCGGCAGAGACCCGAAGGATGCAGTTTCAAGCGGCTCGACTACACTGAAAATCATCGACAATGGCCCGCTTTTTGTAACTGTTGAAGCAAGCTCAGAGGCTCCCGGCGCGCACTCGCTAAAACGGCGTTACCGTTTAGTGGACGGCTTTGACTACGTCGAAATTACGAACATAGTTGACAAAGAGGCGGTGACTGACAAGGAGAGTGTACATTTCGCATTCCCCTTCAATGTGACGGGCGGCGAGATTCGTTACGATATCGCATGGGGAGTGGTCAGGCCGGACAAAGATCAGCTCGCAGGCGGCAACAGGAACTTTTTCAGCGTCAACCGCTGGGTTGATGTCTCGGCGAAAAAGTCGGGCATTACCCTCGCTACTCTTGACGCACCACTGATCGAACTCGGCAGCATGAATGCCGAGGAATGGAATCTCGCAGCGGAACGTCCCTGGCTCAAAGAGACCCCGAATACGCAGACAATATTCTCCTATGTCATGAATAATTACTGGCATACGAACTACAAGGCATATCAGGAGGGGCCAATCCGTTTCCGTTATGCACTTAAGGCCCACAATGCCTTCGACTCAGCTGACGCCAAACGTTTCGGAATCGAGCAAAGCCAGCCGCTGATAGTAATAGCGGTTAATGATGTAGCAAAACCCGCTCAGCTGCCTTTTGAGTTCAATGGTGATGACGACATTCTGATCTCATCGGTCACAGCACTTGACGGCGGAAATCGCTATATGGTTCGCATTTTCAACAGTGGCGAAAAGTCACAAAGTGTCAAGAGGCCCAAAGGCTGTAAGGCATGGATCGGGACGCCCTCGGGAAAAACGACACTGGAGATGCCACGTTCGCTCAAACTGAATGCTTATGAGGTCGCGACTATTATAGTGGGGCGTGGTTGAAAAGGCGTTGTCAATTTACTGGATGGAGCCTATATTTCGACAGTCACTGAATTGAGAAAATGCAAGGATATGAGAACATGACAGATGCTTCACCTCCAAAAAATACAAATCACGGCATTTATTCGATTGCGTTTGCGCGGGCTTTCAGAGCGCTCTTCCGCCCGATCAGCCATAGCCTGAACGCCATGGGAATATCACCCAATGCGGTCACAATTTCCAGCCTTCTTCTCGCATGTGTCACCGCTTATTTTATTGCAATAGACCGTCTATGGATTGTGGTCCCCCTGGGAATGCTGATGGGCTTTTCAGACATTGTGGATGGCCAGCTGGCAAAAGAATTCGGGCTGGAATCGAAATTTGGCGGTATTCTTGATTCAACAATTGACCGTTATTGTGAGTTTGTAATATTTTTTGGTTTCGCCCTCCGCTACTATTTTCTTGGCCGCCCGTTATGGATTACCGGCTGCGCCGTGGCCTTTTGCGGCTCTGTCATGGTGAGCTATATCAAGGCACGGGCCGAAGCGGATGGTTTCAGCTGTAAAGTCGGCAGACTTCAGCGCCCGGAACGTCTCACTATAATCGGTATCGGCTGTATCTTTTTAAGCGCCGGTGTCGATATAATGATAGTATTCTTAGCCATCGCCACACAGCTGACCGCACTACAGCGTTTGCTGCATGTGTCGAAGCAGGCTGACAAATCCAATAGAAGCCAAAAGCATTAACATGATGTGTTAATTGTATTGACAGGGGGTGGCGGTGGATATATATTTCAGAACGAGAAAACTTGAGAAAATCTGTTCACAGAAAAAGAAAATGCAAAAACAACTGGGAACGGAAATGGCAAAAAAACTTATGCAGCGATTAATGGAATTAAGGGCTGCTACTAATTTATCAGAAATAACCTATCTCCCTCCTCCACGATGTCATGAATTAAAAGATGACAGGCGAGGACAATTTTCCGTAGACCTGAAACAGCCATATCGCTTATATTTCATCCCTGCCAATGATCCAGTCAACCATTTGAAGGATGGTGGAGTTAATAGGGCGAGGGTTACATCAATAGAAATTATAGAGATAGGCGATCCTCATTGAAAAGGTGCTATCATGCAGGCAAAAAAAGCATACAAATTTGACCCTGATTATGCTGTGGCACCTGGCGAAACTCTTCAGGAAGTCATGGAATCAAAAGGCATGACACAAAAAGATATGGCCATTCGGACAGAACTAACCGTCCAGAGTCTAAATAGAATATTCAAGGGAGAGCAGCCAATCACCTATGAAACTGCTAATCGTCTGGAACTGGTAACAGGTGTGCCGGCACGTTTCTGGAATAATCTGGAAGCATTATATCGGGAACAATTGGCAAAAATCAATGAACGTAAAAAACTTTCGGAAAATTTAAGCTGGCTCAAAGATATACCAACAAAAGAGCTAAGTGATCGAGGTGTAATAGAGAATCATACTGATCCCATTCTTCTTCAAAGAGAAGTTCTTAGTTTTTATGGTGTTAGCAGTGTTAACGCATGGGAAGAAATATGGAAGTCTCCGGCTGTTGCCGCTCGTCGTTCCGCATGCTTTGAAACGCAACCAGGGCCAGCGTCTGCATGGATTCGTCTTGGAGAATTACAGGCTGAACAAATTGATTGTGATCCATATAATAATAGCTCATTCAAGAGTGCGTTGGAAAAAATTCGCCTATTAACAGTTGAAAAGTCAGCTGTTTTTGAACCGGAAATGAAAAGACTTTGTGCAGAGTCAGGAGTTGCTCTCGCTCTTGTTAAAGAAATGAAAAAAGTTCCCTGGAATGGAGCGACTAAATGGTTAAGCCCAAACAAGGCGATGATAATTCTTAATATCCGTGGCAAAGCTGAGGATAAATTTTGGTTTTCATTTTTCCATGAAGCGGGACATGTTATCAACGATAACAAGAAAAATCTTTATATCGCCGACAAATCACAGGATGCGACTGAAGTCAAAGCAGACAATTTCGCATCTGAAGTTCTTATTCCTGCAAAGTACAATGAAAAAATTCAATTATTACCTTCCAAAACTGCTATTAGAAGTTTTGCCACTGAATTAGGAATTGCGCCGGGAATCGTTGCAGGACGTTACCAGTATCTAACACAGAAATGGCATTTATTCAAGGGTGAAATACGACAATTGAAATGGAAATAATGGGAGCCTCATCAAAATTTATCCTAAAATTAAGATGCGGCATAGACTTTAGCAAAAAATCGAATAAAGGAGCCCCATCATGCCAGACAATTATTTCGACTGTTTCCTCTATGAGAACGGCGGCCCCAAAGATCAGCATATATACCCGTTCGACGGTTATCAAAAAGTGCTCGACGCGATCAGGACCAGGATCAATATCAAAGAGGGCATGGAAATTCTCGACATCGGAATCGGTGGCGGCATGCTCAGCTATCCCCTCTACTGCAAGGGAGCAAATATCACCGGTATCGATTCAAATGATGAGATGCTTGAGGGCGCAAATAAAGTAATGCACCGTGCAACACTCATCAAACATGATATTCGCAATGCTCTTCCCGAGGCGCTTTTCGGTAAACTTTTCGACAATATTATTTCATCCTATGCACTGCACCACCTGCCCGACGGTGAAAAGACTGTCCTGTTGAAAACACTTATCAGCATGGGCCCTAAAACCGGTGAAATACTCATTGCCGATGTTTCATTTGAAACACGCGCCGACATGGAGAAAATCCGCGAGGAGGCTGGCGACTACTGGGACAGTGATGAATTTTATATTATAGCCGATGAATACCTGCCTGAGCTTGAGCGCCAGGGGCTCTCGCCCACGTACAAGCAGATTTCCTCCTGTGCAGGAGTGCTGGCGATATGAGCGAGTATAATAAAGTGCGGACAGCAGCCTCTTTCCAGGCTACGGTAATCGCGGTCATGACAATTCTTCTCTTCTGTGTGGCCTGTGTGACTGCTGACAATGACGATAACATCGCAATTGCAGCCGAGCCACAGGGGGAGCTTCTTTTTGAGGAAAGCTTTGAGGACAGTGACTTCGCCTCCCGTGGATGGTATGACGGGCCGACTTTTGAGTTGAGTAGTGAGGCACAGGTTTCGGGTGAAAAATCCTGTGTGTGGCACTGGATGAAAAAAGGCGATATTGGCCCCGCTGGAGGTGCGGCACGGGTGAAACTTCCTCCTGTCGAGACGGTAACTCTGAGTTATTACATGAAACACTCCGATAACTGGGATTGGACCGGTGTCAACTGGCATCCTCACAAGTTCCACTTTCTCACCAGCAAGGACAGCTATACCGTAGGCCCTGCCTATACATGGCTGACTTTTTATATTGAGGTGGTCAACGGTGTGCCCCGAATAGCCATTCAGGACAGCAAAAACATCGACACCGACAAGCTCGGCGAGAATCTCGTTGCTGTTAGCGAAAATCGCTCTGTTGCTGGCGGTAACGGTGACAGCGACGGTTACGGTAATCTCGGGCACTACCGCTCGGGAGAGAATTATCGTAACGGAAAGCACTGGGAGGCAGATGCTGTCTATTTCGGCGATGAAACGGGCCCGCGCTATAAAGGCGACTGGCACCAAGTCGAGGTCGAACTAACGCTGAACAGTATCGACGAGAAGGGAATCGGTCAGCGGGATGGTGTCCTGCGCTACCGTTTCGATGGTGAACTTCTTATGGATTACAGTGATGTCGTCTACCGTACAGGCGCCCACCCCGACATGAAAATCAACCAGTTTATGATGGCGCCCTATTATGGCCCCGGTGTCCCGCACGAACAGAAAATCTGGGTGGATGATATCAAGATTTGGGGAGAGTAGCAACGGATAAAGAAAAGATTATTGGCCACAGATGAACATGGCTATTAAGTTGATGATTCTAACTCACCCCGCACAAAAAGATCCTGAATTGTCAAGAGCTTGCCGGGCGCTCCCCTCTCTTGGTAAGAGAGGGGCCGGGGGTGAGTTAAGCCGAACAGCATTTACTCACAATCGCTTTGATATAAGTAAAAAAAAGGGAGCCTGCATGGCCCCCTTTTTTAATTTCGCTTTATGTAAATACTATTGCTTACTCTTCGACTGCCTCACGCTTCACTTTCGTGCCGCCAGGTTTTAAGAGCTTATACATCAGTACGACCACCAGGACAAAGACCACGCCGGCAACAGCAATTGGCCCGAGGACAATCTTATTGGGCTGTGAGAATGTAGCTTCTACGCTTCGCTCTCCCTGGGTGAGCACATAGATGGAGTATCCCCAGATCACTACCTGACGGGTGCGGGCATCAATATTTTCCTCAGGTGCATTCGTTTTGTTGACTGCGCCGGGGAAATGGATTTTGCTGACCCAGAAGCGATTGTTGATGTTTTCGTCAAAACTCGCAATGGATTTGATTCGCGGATCGGTGAGTGATACCATACGTTTGAATTCTGACTGGCCATTCGGGGCATCGGTAAGGGATATTTCGCCGAGAAAATCAATGCCCTCAATCGAGTTATAAATACGTTTTAAGGCATCAATGGAGTCGAATTTCAGCGAAAGTTTTATGGTGCGATTTTCCTCAGCGGTATAGACATCTGAGTTTATTAGCGTAACACCAACAATGCCGCCTGCAATTTCTGCGAGCCCATCAGCAGTGAAAACATCATCTTTCAGCCCTACCTCTGTAGCATAATCGATATACAGTTCACCAATCGCCAGATCGATGGAGATTGTCCCCGAGAGATCATTGTTGAACCATATTTCTTCGCGGTAATCGAAACAGCCACTCGTCAGCATCACGGCAAGAAGCAGAGCCATGACAGTCAGGAGTGATTTTCGCCGTGAGCCCCGTTCACCCTGCACCTTTTTCCGGGGCAGGTCTATGTTTTTCAGACGTTTATCTGACATAGCTCCCCGCATTGATGTCGATGGTGCAGCCGGTTGCATGATCCATGTGGCCGCTTGCGAGAAATACCACAGTCGGGGCAACATCCTGCGGCTCGGTCAAACGGTCGAGAGCGAGATCGTTAATGACAAGCTCCTCACCGTACTGCTCAACGAACTGCCGTGCCATGCCGGTCCTGACAAATCCGGGCGCAACCACAAATGATTTTACGTTATCCTTGCCATAGCCGCGTGCAATCGAACGGCTCATGGCGACCATGCCGCCTTTCGACGCCGAATATGACAGGTATTCCGGTGTGTCGCCACGGAATGCCGCACGGGAGGCGATGTTGATAATACGTCCGCCGTCACGGTCGATAAAATGGTTGACCGCAGCACGCGTGAGAATTCCCGCTGCAGTGAGATTAACCATCATAGTGGCATCCCAGCCATCCAACCATTCCTCTGCGGGCGCGTCCATAGGCGAATTGATGATGATTCCGGCATTGTTGATAAGAACATCGATAGTTTCGTATTTCGCAAGCACATCCACAAAGAGCCGGAAACACTCTTCAGGCTGGGCAAGGTCTGCCTTGAATGCCTCGGAACCGTTACCGATTTCCTTAGCGATTTTCTCGGCATTGCCTGAGTTACGGTTGTAGTGGACGGCGACGGTGGCACCAGCCGCGCCGAGTCCGCGTGTTATAGCCGCACCGATACCGCTGCTCGCGCCGGTGACGAGAATATTCATGCCTTTGAGATCGATTTGCATCTGAAAAACCTCCGTGTATATGTAATATACGTCCGTGAATGCTTGTATCAAGATTACTAATGTTGTACAGCCCGTCATCCTGAACTTGTTTCAGGATCTGACCTCTTTGGCTATTGTTTCAATCTCCCGCGGCTTCCCCTAACTCACCCCCGACCCCTCTCTTACAAAGAGAGGGGAGAAAATCGAAAGGTCAATTCCACTAGTGAATTGTTGACGCTGATCCCTGAAGCCCGAAACAGGATAGCATCCCTGTCCTTGTAAACGGCAAACCACTTCGCGGACCGGAAAGCATCCACTGACACTCCCTAGTAAGCATTTCACCCCTGTAAGACAGCATCAACACAGCGAATGACAGCATAGCGTCATTTCGCACCTAGGTTGCAAATCCTTCCCTGATCATAAAAGCGCCCACTGGCACCTTTTGGGAAAGGGTATGGGAAAACCCGCAAAGCGGCGGGTTGTCCCACGTCTTCATGTCTTTTATATTTTTACAGCTCTTTAATTGCGAAATTCCTGAACATGGCCGCATTAGCCAAAGGAGTGCCGTCGCCGGGATGCACCTGTAGTACGATGAGCCCTGATGCAGGTACGCGGAAAGTGCCGTCATCCTTCTTGGTGTCGGTGAAATCCATAGTCTTGGTGTCGTTGATCCAAACCTGAATGTGAGCCGGCTGGCCTTCAATGATAACTCTGACCTTGTTCCAGTCGTTTTTCTTCCAGAGCTTGATGCCCTCGGGGTTGTGTTTCAGGAAACCACCGCCGCCCGGGCTGTAGATCGCGCCATACTCACCGTCTGTACGGTCATCCAGTGTAATCTGATAGGAAAGAATGTCACCCTGTGACCGTACGAAAAGCCCGGTGTCCAGCGGGTAGTCAACCTTGACTTCGCAGTAGAGATCATAATCGCCGTAAGCTTTTTCAGTGCAGAGGTATGCACCTGAGCCGAGGGGCTTCTGACGTCCTGCCATGTAACCGTCTTCAACGGTCCAAGCGCCTTTGTCGCCGATATATTCTGAGAACTGACGCCAGCCGTCAAGGGTCTTGCCGTCAAAAATGACATCGTAACCAGCCGGAACGTCCTTACAGGATGCTGCTCCGATTAAGATCATAGCTGCCAGCGAAAGCATGATAAGTCGTTTCATGAAATGCTCCTTTTCAAAGCTAGTATTTGATAGTTTTTACCATTCGTGAATAAGGTAATACATCAGCCTCTGAAAATCCAGCCATTTCATTGATGCGCTGCAACATAAAGCGGCGGCGAAGTCCCCACTAAAAGAAAGGATTTCTCTTTGAGACGACCCTTTGATCGCCTATCTTTGTTTATGAGAGTAGTTTTTATGATAAGAGTGTTTAAGAAATTGGGTATATACAGGGAGGATGCTATGCGGCGGATATTGTGGATCATTATGGTGGTGGGGGTGTTTATGGCTGTGGGGAGTGCTGGGGCAGAGGAGTTTCATCCGTCGGTGCTTACGATTTCGGCACCACTTGATAGCTAACGTCACAATGCCTCATTCGATTACAACTTCGCCTGCAAGGTTCAATGCGGACTTAGTAGTCAGCACAACACGAAAGGGCTTCTTGATTGCAAGTCCTATCATGTCTTTTAGTTCGATGTGATCAGCTGGTTATATGGAGAGAATATATGGAAAAGATTAAAATAAATCCATTCACTAAAGGTTGGTTTTTACTTTACGTTGATGAGTTTTATATATTAACTCGTTTTTGCTATTTTGCTTT
>Ga0307988_1001702_pt1 | contig 11899 bp, 7 predicted proteins | sample EllFjometagen183_FD_203166 | JGI IMG/M metagenome (GOLD analysis project Ga0307988, IMG submission 203166) | Marine microbial communities from Ellis Fjord, Antarctic Ocean - #183 | ecosystem: Environmental > Aquatic > Marine > Unclassified | place: Southern Ocean | collected 2014-10-08 | reverse complement strand
CAGTCTAATAATAAACCGTCCTTTCTGCGTACTTTCACTTCGAAATCTTTAACAAAACCATTACTTTCTATTTCATCCCGCAGCCTTTTTTTGTCTTCTTTATTTTCATATAATGTAATAACATCCATTTTCAAAAGCTCTTCTCTCGAATAAGCAAAAAGCTCAATAGCAGCATTGTTAATATCGATAAACTGACCTTGTGGATTTGTAAAACAAATCGCATCTTTTGAATTTTCAAATAGTGATCGGTATCTCTCTTCACTGTTTATAAGCTCCTGAGTTTTCTTTTGAACAGTTCTGTCGAGATTCAAATTTACAGATCGCAACTCATCCTCAACCCGTTTTATTCTCATCAAAACTTTAATTCTGGCAACAAGCTCTGTGTTATCTATAGGCCTTGATATAAAATCATCCGCTCCCGCTGACAAGCCCTCTATTCTCAACTTAGATGTTGTGCTATGGGACGTGATCAAAATAATCGGTATATGAGATGTTGCTTCATTTTCTTTAACTTTCCTGCACAGTTCAATGCCATTCAATTCAGGCATCTGCATATCAAGAATGATGCCGTCAGGAAGCTCTTTTTTAATTATTTCAAGCCCCTCATATGGATCAACTGACGACATAAATTCATATTCAGGTAAGTATTCGTCCAGAACCCCTTGAAGTATTGTCAAGTTTTCCTGGTGATCGTCAATTGCGACTAGGAGACAGTTTGATCTCGCAGCAAAAGTATTGTCATATTTCATAATGAATCCCAACCCATCGAGCAATTCTTATGGTATATTTTCGGAATATCATGTTTTATTTTTTTATGCCAGGAAAATACTCACAACATCCGATAGAAACAAAGTACAAGCTAATTCAGAAATGCCTGTTCAGTTGCTTACAGTGCACTTGCATAATTAATGAAAATATGCAAGTGCAAATAACAGGATTCAACAGCTACAAGATAAAAATCCATGCTCGCAATCGTTTCTAAGAACTTGCAATTGAGAACAGATTAAAGCAAATGCATTGATTTTGGTCATTTTAGAAGTACTAATAATAATATGATTCATTACAGGCAAAGTCCAGCTTAAAACACTCTGACAGTAAAATCAAACATTAAGCTGTGAGGACTGCGTGGCTGAAGTGGTCCCCGGTTGATTTTGTAGTATAGCACAGAGTAAGCATGAACATGCTGGTGGTGAGGGGAATTTTTCAGTAGCACCCATCTGTATGATAGATTGTTCTATCCGAGGTTTTGCCTGACTGAAACACATACGAGAATCATAATGAAATACCCCGAAGCCAGGCTCCGGGGCAGCACATAATTAAATCATTTTATCACCCAAAATTGGGCCTCAACTGAAGCAGAGGGGAATGGTATTTGATCATAATTGTCAAAACGGAGTCAAGCCGACTGACAATTATGTCAAAGCTTATCGAGTCAAAACAACTCACCTGACATCATACCGTATAAAGAGCATAAAGCTTGTCATGAAAATCACGACTGAATACACTATAATTATGGTCAGATACATCATTGCAGATGCCAGTCTTTCAGAAATCGGCATTCTTATTTCAGAATATCGCGGTAATTCATCGAAATTCACCGCTTTCCTCGTCGTTGAATAATTTTCATAGGGATTGTACCAGTGAGGGCTGTCAGCATCGGCAGCATCCTTGTCCTTAAAATATGTCAGAAACTGGGGCTGGTACTTGCGCATATCGTCCCAGTTTTTCCTGAAGCGGACATAACCTCCATCCACAATAGCCTCGCACATATATTCAAAGAGCGATACCGGAGACAACAGCGTGACATAGCGTGTCCTGTCCAGCTGTAGAAACATGTCATTATACCAGGCGTCGCGTATTCTTTTTTCAGAGTTCATGAGATTGGTCTGGTTGTTTGCCCTGAGTTCATGCCTGGGATAAAAGGGGTTGTTGCGGCTTGAGCTCCAGCTACCCTTTGGCGCACTGTCGTTGATTTCCTGACGCGCGGCTGATACTGTTGCATTTACTTTTTCAGGGCTGTCGATCGGAAAAAGGGTTTGCGACCAGAAGAGCGCTGAATTGGGGATGATGGCGACAAAAACTATCCAGAATACCAGCGAAAAAAGCAGGCTTACATTCGGTGTTTTCGAAAGCACGGACGCCAACAATCCGAAAGCTGCAACACATGAAATGTAGACAACCGAAGCGGCCATAAAGCCTGCTATTTCAAATAATGTTATTCCGGTAAATGCCACACTGCCTGAAAGTATCAGTATGATAGAGCTGAGACACATTCCCGGAGCGAGGATGAACAAGGCAGACAGGATTGTGCTGATATATTTCCCGAACAGCACTGACGCGCGGGACACAGGGTTGGCGAATAGAAGCGCCAGGGTTCGGGATTGTTTTTCGCCGGAAATTGTATCAAAGGTCAAAAGAAGCACGATGAAACCCATGATGAGCGAGACAATAAACGCCCAGTTGAGCTCCTGAAATGACTGGAGATAGGGATTGATACTCCCAGGTTTCACACCAAAACCGAAAACATTATATGCATTCACCTGTAATGAGTTTGGCAAATATTTCTCGCGGGAATCAGACAGGAATGAACTGCCCCGTGGCTCAAGAATATAGTTGTCCCGGTAGACAGCGTATTGTGTCAAATTATTTTCCGCCTGTTCCCGTCTCATTTCAGTATGTTTCGATTCAAATTGCCCATGCTGATCGAGTGACATGTTGTGGCTTGCAACAAATGCTACAGTCCCTGTCACAAAAACGAATAGGGTTAAAACAAGCGCAAGGTGCAGTCTCAGGCTCATGATGTTCGATCGAAACTCCCTTAGTATTATTTGATATAGCATCGCTACCTCACATCATATCGGGTGAATGAGACAAAAGACAGGAAAAACAGGAGGATACTGACGATCAAAAGTACGGCGGCCCTGTACAGGACAGAGATAACTGCTTTCGCATCAATCCCTGCACTTGTATGAAATTGCGGCATATTGGAAGTATCCAGAAAATCGTATTCATACGGATTCGTGCCCGGGATGTCGACTTTATCCATGGATTTCCATGTACCACCATTGGTATTATAATCCGCCAATGTCTTGAAATCTCCACCGGTTCGTGTTATGATTATCTCGTCAGCGGTCATGAAAGTCTTCGGATCCTCCCGTGTAAAGTAGTTGAACGATTCGAATAAACCCTCGTCCTGATAATAACCTATCAGCTCTTCACGGTATTCACGGGTTTTCTCAAGAAATCTGTACTGCGCGGGCACATCAGTTTTGCAAAGCGATGAAACTGCCTGACGGTATAGTTCAGACGGCGACGAAAGCGCCAGACGTTCGGCGAATTTTCGCTGCTTATCAAGCTTGTCGATATATGCTTTCTGGAGAGCCCATTTTTTATCGGCGTATTCCACCCGGAGCGGTTCCCGAAATGTATTCAAGTCTCGATATCGCTCATATAAGCTTTTCGCACACCCACCCATAAGTGCCCCGCCATCGATACGTCCTGACAAATTAAAGTGCATCCACCAGTCGGGAGCGGGAAGAGTGTTCGCATATGCATCCTCTTCGCTTCTGAACTTTTGATCCAGGTCACTCAAAGCAAAACGCAAGTTTTCTTCGGTATCACGTTGCACAAAACTCTGAGCGCCATACACTGCCATATTGGGAATCACAAACACCGTGCTCACCCAGATAAACAGACAGACGATGATACTTGTCACCGAGGACCTCAGACGAGTCGATATCAAGAGCCCGACCGCCAGAAAAAACACGAAATACACTATGCTGATCCCAAACAGCGCAACAATGCTAAGCCACTCAGCAGTTGAAAACGCGACTGCCGGATGGAACAGAATTATCAGTGAGCAGATGATATAACAGAACAGAATAACGGGCAGAAGTGTCAACACAGCGCCGACAATTTTGCCGAGCAGGATTTTCCAGCTGCCAAGAGAGCTGACCATTAAGAGCTTCAGTGTTCCCTGCTCACGCTCCCCTGTGCAGGCGTCATAACTAAAAAGCAAGGCAAGCAGTGACATGATGATGGCCAGCACCGAAGTAAAATCCAGCGAAAAGAAGGAATTCAGCAGGGGATTGTCCCGAACCGCAGTTTTCCCGGTGGCAGTCATGGGCTTTTCACCAAAGAGGATTCTCACCTTGTTACCGACCTGATGGCTTATACCACGGCTGAAAATCGACAACGGCTCTGGCGCTTTCACTATTTCAGGCCTGTACTCGGAATAGACCCTGATATGGTTATTTTCCTCCGCCTGCTTAAACTCGGTCTCGTATGCTTTCATCTGGCTCTGATAGTCGTTTATGCTCACAATCATGGTAAACGGAATCAGGAACAGACACAACAGAAAGCCTATCACAAATCGTGATGATACGAGGTTATTGTAGAAGTCTTTTAATGCGATTTTGAGAATCATGATGGAATCCTGTTATATTAAATGTTTATTGAGTGTGATTCAAAAGCTGTAACACCTCTACACCACAGCTTCCTGCATGTATTCGAGATAGATCTTTTCGAGATCATCCTCAAGGAAGTCGTTACGGCTTCTAAGCATCACCAGACGCCCCTCTTTCATGATTCCCACATGATCGGCGATCTCTTTCGCGCGGAAAATATCGTGGGTACACATGAGGATTGATTTTCCCTCTTCACGGAGGCCCTTGAGGATTTTTACGAATTCAGCGGCGGCCTTAGGGTCGAGGCCTGAGGTCGGCTCATCCAGCAGGATATTCGGGGCGTCCTTGATGATCGCGATGGTGATACCGACTTTCTGCCGCATACCCTTGGAGAAATTCTTGAGACGCATCTCAAAGGCCTCCTCCTGCAGGCCGACTTGCCGCATATACATATAGTAATCGTCCTTGGTCAGGTTGGGTTTTCCGCCGAGTTTGGCGAAAAAGTCAAGATTCTGGCGGGCGGTAAAATTGCCGTAGAGCATAACATTTTCAGAGACATACGACACATATTTTTTCGCTTCAAGCGGCTCTTTGTGAACATCGATGCCCTCGATATAAGCGTTACCGTCCGACTGCTCAATGAAGTCGAGGAAAAGATTGATTGTCGTGGTCTTTCCCGCACCGTTCGCCCCGAGAAGACAGAATATTTCTCCTTTTTTCACTTCGAAACTCACATGATCGAGAGCAAGATGGCCGTCCTCGTAACGTTTGGTAAGATCAGTTGCTTTTAACATTTTGATACCTCCAACTTGTGGATTTATTTTTTACTTTTCATTTTATTAGCGCACATCATACCGTAAGAATCTGACGAAAGCCCCCGCAAAAAACAGTACGTTAAAAATCAGCAGCAGCATGATATCCACCCATTCGGCTTGCAGGATTTCAGCGAGTGGTTTCCTGACATAGGAGCTCATCATAGGAACAGGGATCTCTTCAGATTTTATACCATCTTTTGAATTCGAACTAAAATAGCTTGAACCGCCTGACGTATGATATTCCCTCTGTTCAAACTTATCATAGACACTTTCTTTTACTTCGTCCTGAAAAATACGGGCGTTCTGTTCGATATTTTCACGCTCTAAAAGGCCCGTTCCGGCGATTTCCGAAACAATGTAGGCAAAGGAGCTTATCGGCGATATACGTGACAAGTTTCTGGCCCATGTCGTCTGAGTGCGTTTGTTGTTTTTATAATTCTCATCCAGTTTTCTCATTTCCGAACTGATACGTTTTTCGTATTCGATATCTAAAGGGACCTTTTCTTCGTTGTATTGCTCAAGCGCTTTTTCACTTTCGAGGGGAACGATGTTTCCGAACAGTTCACCCTCGTCCTCAACACCGTAATCCAGAGCTATTCTGTCCAGAAGATCAATTTGCTTTTCTTTGTAATCATTGTAGATAGCATCACCTGCGATACGTTTCTCCATAGTCAGCACCTGTTGCGATTTGACTGCATACAGCGCCTCAGCGGTCATGGGGCTCAGTTTCGGCACTACCAGCGCGAAAACAACCCAGATAAAAAGCAATACAACCATCGATGTCATAGATCGTTTTGTCATAGTCGAAACGAGAATACCGAGAGAGAACATCGACAAAAGAAACAGCATAGATATCAGGACAATTGCACCTATTTTTAGCAGAATCTCTACGGAAAAAATATTGAATGAACCTGTTGCGGTTATTATCAGCATCATGAAAAGTAATGCAATCACAAAGGGAGCGAGAAAAACCATGTAATTCCCGAGGATTTTCGCAAGGATAACTTTCCAGCGTGGCACCTGGTTTGACATGATAAGCCTGAGTGTGGCGTTCTCTTTTTCACCTGTTATGCTGGCGAATGTGAAAATGAAGGCAAGCAGTGTCAGAACATAGCTGACGATAAACTGGAAATCGATTTTGCCGAAAAGCTCTGACTGCGACATGTCAGAACCAGACTCTGATTCAATGCTGAAACGCCCGCTGTTGCTGGTCATAATTTTATTCGGGATTGAACTTTCAAGCCCGGCCGAAAGAAAACTCAGCTCGGATGGCGGACGGTATCCCTCGGCCCTGAAATTGATACCAACGTTCCCCTCTGATCGCTCTTTGTACAGACGCATGGACTCATTATAACTGTCATGACGCTGGCCGTAGTCCTTGAGCGAAACATAGGTGCCCGTCGGTATCAAAAGGAGGCAGAGCAGCACCGCGATGAAAAAGCGCTGGGTGTAGATCGTCTCCTGAATTTCTTTTAAGAAAAGGTTTTTGAACATTTGAGACTCCTAAGCTTTGTTACCTGACATCATATCGTAAAAATGAGACATAGGCTAATGTAAAAGTCAGTATCATATAGAGCATTAAAATCAGGCTGTCGAATGTTATTGTCATCAATGTCTGCCGTAGAGTCGGCGTCACATCCCGAAATTGTGCAACTATTCCAGTGTTGAGCCCTTTTATACCGATCCTCACATGCCCACCGGGAGCAACATCCCTGCTAACAGCGCTGAACCATTCCTGATCGAGTATTTCTTTATATGATTTTGCAGCGCTTTCAAATGAATCACGGGATTCTTTACCCGTTATGGTCAGATTTGTCATAATATTGATAAACGGAGTAAGCGGTGATATGCTCGCTAAATAATAAGCAGTGTTGTTCTGTTGCTGTTTTTCGTTGTGGTAATTTCTTTCAATTGATTTAATGGTCGCTATAAATTTGTCTTCAAGTTCAGTGCGCGTACTGTTTCTTAGTGAAACGTATCGTGAAGACGCAGCATTATACCCATCACTGTCTTTCTCCAGTTTTTCTTGCTCGAGATTCATTTTTTTCCGCAGTTCAAACAATGCTTCTCCTATTTCGATATCGGTATTTTTTCTGAGCATTTTATTTTCCAGGCGAACAACTTCCCGGGATCGAACAGGTTTGACCACTCTTGCAAGTATTTCACTGCCTTGAGGAATAATCAGAGTAAATATCACCCAGAGGCTCAAAAGGATTACAATTGAGGTTCTTGAGCTATTCGCTCGTGAGGATATAAAAAGGCCGAGACACACAAACACCGAGATAATCATGACTGCCGTTACTGTCATTAAAACAATACGATAGACCATTTCAGCATCAGTTAAGGGGAAACCGAGTATTATCAGCATTATCATGCCAGCGAGCATTGACATCAGCAGTGGCATAATCAGCAACACCATTATGCCGATGTATTTTCCGATAATGTAGAAATACCTCGGCACAGTATTCGACAATGAAAGTCTCAGCGTACCGCTTTCTTTTTCTCCGCTGATACTGTCAAAAGTAAATAGGATTGCCAACAGGCTGAACGTTATCTGGACAATGAACAGGAAATCCAGTTTACCCATAAGGGACAGTATTGTCTCATCAAGAGAATTTGTTTTTTCGTAAACCAATCCTTCCTTATAAGCATTAAAACCCGACGCCATCGAACTTTCGAGACCGTTCACGAATACGCTAAGAGCATTAGGCTTTCGAAAACCTTTGACCGAGAACTGTTGATTAAAATGACCATCAATATCCCTCTGAGCCCACACTTCGTCGTAAAGCTGTACGGATTGATTGTAATCGGCAACACGTGTTTCATATTTATTGTAATTGACATACAGGGAGAGAGGAATCAATGTCAGCGTTAAAAGAAGTAACAAAACAAATCGTAATGAGATAATATTGTCATGTATTTCCTTCATAATGATCGTATACAGCATTTCCACTCTCCCTGTTAATTACTTCCACATCCTCAGAATCATTTTTTAAAACAAGTATCTCACCATTTTTCAGACAAGCATCTACCGTCTGCTGATCCTGATTCCGAACACTACAATACCGACTACAAAGGCTATCAGCGTGAACACCAGAATCATTGTCCACATAAGCGGTGTTTTCGCCTGCACTTGGATGCGCACTGTTTTGTCCTCGGTCCTGACACTGCGATTGTCGGCGAGGGCCTCGGTCCTGATTTTGACTTCCTGCGCACCGACACCGACATCCGAGGGCGGGATGAATGACAGCTTCACAATCTTTTCCTCTTCCGGTTCGAGCGCACGAATAATATCAGGCTCGATCACGGAGCGCCAGTTAAGCGGATTGTCGGTTGTCACCTTTATGTTGTCAAGACGGCGTGTACCATCGTTACGGATGGTGACATCCATATTGATACTGTCACCGGCGGTGATCTCGTGATAGAGGGACGGTGCGCGAAGCTCGATCCTGCCGACACCGCGTGGAACCAGTTCGAGACGTACTTTGCCGCCCTGGATGGCGTCGATGTCTGAATCGGCAAGTGTGGAGTTCCCAATTTCGCCGAGACGGGCGCTCTCCTGACGGGATAGTACGAGTGCGTGGAAGGTGAGCGGGCTGTCGATAATGACTTCGTCGTCGTCACGGTCGGGAAGGTAAACCCTGAGCGAGAGACGTTTGGTATTGATACCCTGCATAAACTTGATCTGCGACAGACGGGCGTTTGAGTCGGCGTCTATGAAATCATAACTCACCTGACGCGGCAGATTGACAACGGAGAGCGTATAGACATCATCGGTGTCGCTGAAACGTTCGAGTGTGAGATCGAAAATCGCCTGTGAGCCGATATCCGCCTCCTGTGAGAACTGCTGGGAATAGATATCGACAATGTTGGCGCTGGCGTCTTTTTCGAGATAGATATTTTTCTCGTCTTTATTGCCGGCATAATTCAGTGTCACTTTAAGCGTTTCCACATCCTGAAGCAGTCCGAAATCTGCAACGGCGGTGGAACCGAGATCGAGTACGGGAATCCGCACCTCATAGGGCGAACCAATAATGGTCTTGTCATCAAGATTAATCAACGACACAAAGATGTTGTAGACCTTACTCGAACGCATTTCAGGTGTAAAAATATCGAAATGCTCCTCGAACTGCTTCAGATACTCCTGATTACCCTCCATGGTGCTGCGAAGAGTAATTTTCACCCGGCGTTCACCGTCCGGAGTCTGATATTTCAGCGCCTGCTCAATAATGATATATGATTGCTGTGAAATGAGGCGAAGGAGGAGTTTCTGATAATCGACCTCGCGTGAGAGGAGCTCGTTTTTAGAGCGGTTGAACTCAACAGCTGATATGGCCTTGTTATCAAAAAGTTTCCGGTCATTGGCGAGTTTTTCGCTGGCGATCTCGAAGGAGGCACGTGCCTTCTTTAAGTCGAGCAAAAGTGAGGCCTGGTCGTCCTGAGCGTGCACAGTCGATGACATCGGGAAAAATGCAGCAGCAAATATCAAAATCGTAAGTAGGGTGATTGTCGCGGTTTTCATCATTATTTCTCCTGAAAATATGTGTTTACCAGATAGCTTCTGTTTGCATTGAAATCCCACATCGTTTTCCGTTTGAGATCGGCGAGGGCAAGTTTGTATGCTATGAACGCTTCGAGATACTGGAGCTGGCTGTCGGCGAGCCGTTCCTGTTCACGGCCAAGCTCCTGACTGGTGATATCACCATTCTCGAACTGCATACTGCTGATATCGTAACTCCTGCGGGCGATTTCCTGATTTTTCTCATGAATTTCGAGGCGGGCGGCGGTTTCTTCAACACGGCGGCAGACATCTTTGACTTCACGGCTGATGGTCCGCTGAGTGTTTTCGAGATCGAGCTTACGCCCTTTGAGCCTTACCGATTCCTCCTGAATACGTGCGGCGCCGCGCCCCCAGTCGAAAACTGGATAGGAGAAGGTCAGGGTGATGCCCCGGTTCGGCGGCCTGTCGATAAAATTATCGAAAGAGGAGTTGAACATATCCGTGGTATTCCCCGTTATGGTACTGACACCAGTCAGGTCATAGTAGGCCGAAATATTGCCCTTGAATTCACGTTCACGGCGGGCGCGGTCAACATTGATCTCCTGAAGCTGGATATCGAGCTCAGTTTCCGTTATCTCCAGACGGTTTTTAAGGGCCTCGCCTACTGCTTTATCAATATCAATAAAAACTGCCTCATAGCTCAGATCGGCGGATATTTCAAAATTCAGTTCGGCATCAAGTCCGATACTCTGACTGAAACGGTCTTTTAAACGGAGCAGGCTGCCCTTGCTTTCGAGGAGTCCGGCACGGTTCCGGCTCATCTCAACTTCAGCAATCAGAACATCACCCTCGGGGATACGTCCCGACTCATATTTGAGCTTCGCAATCCTGAAAGCCTCCTCTGAATTTGCAAGCCGCTCGTTGGCAATTTCAACTGTCCGCACCGCCTGATAGAGGAAATAAAAGCTATTGGTGACATTATAGATTATATCCATCTGACTTCTGGTGAAGACATTCGAGGTCTTTTCATATTGATACTCGGCTCTCAGCAGATTTTCGTGCAGGGTGTTGCGGGTAAAAATCGGCTGCTCGAAATGCAGGCTCATACTGCTTGAGGCTTGTTTGTTTTTCAGCGTCTGGAAATTCTGAAGCGCGAGAACAGTTTTGACATCCTCACGGTAAAGCTCACTTAAGAGCGATAAATTACCGCCAGTCGGAAGCATATAGGTGAAACGGAGGTTGCCGCCCGCCTGAAGAAGTCCGGTTGAATTATAGACAGGAAGCCCGTCAGGGCGGGCAATCGGCATAACATTTTCATTGAGGGACGGCGCAAAGAGGCCGAAATCGAGTTTCGGTTTGAACTGTGCCCGGTAATATTCGAACGAATGTCGCATGGCCTGCAGATTGCTTTTATGCGAGAGCACGGTATAACTTTTCTCAAGTGCAATGTCAACAGCATCGTCATAGCTGAGGATGGTGACTGTGTCGTCTGCACTGGCGAAATTCGCAGAGACAAGACTCATAAAAAGTAATACGCAGAAGTAGACTGGTCGAACTGTTTGTCGCATTATAAAAACTCCTTATTGATCGTTATCGTTGTCACAGTGTAATTGCAAGACCTATGCCAAACGCAGGCATTATCACAACATCCATATTTATATGATTGTAAATATATGACTTAGCTATAGCATACTCAACAAAGCACCTTCCAGAGCAAATCACCAATGGGAAATGAGTTACCCACAGCTGTTACCCCGCTTACTCAAAAAGCCGGGTTTTTTGTAATTATTCATTCTCACAAAGACTGAAGCTGCTGTATTTCCCGGCCTTTTGAGGGAAATTGTATGGCTGGCACGTTTTTTGTTTGTATACTATAGCTGAGATCGTATTTTAATTTCAGTACAGTGCTATCCCGGAGATATGAATATGAAGCTTTGGCCGACATTCGGCGCTCGCAAAGATCCGGCTTTCAAGGAAAAATTCGGTGAATTCACAAAATCACTGACCTTGATAGTCGATATTGAACAACTCAAGGACAATGTGATCTCGAATCTGAGAGAGATTGTGCATATTGAGCCGATTCTCATCTTCCTCCTCGACCAGGACCTGAACCGTTTCCAGATTGCCGAATCACGGGGGCTTGAGGCAAAGGATAAGCATGAAATGTATTTTGCCGC
>Ga0307988_1001700_pt1 | contig 11903 bp, 7 predicted proteins | sample EllFjometagen183_FD_203166 | JGI IMG/M metagenome (GOLD analysis project Ga0307988, IMG submission 203166) | Marine microbial communities from Ellis Fjord, Antarctic Ocean - #183 | ecosystem: Environmental > Aquatic > Marine > Unclassified | place: Southern Ocean | collected 2014-10-08 | reverse complement strand
GAGCAAATCGCCAGCAGAAATGAAGGGCGCAAGTTCGATTGGAATGCTGTAGGCACAAGCGACCGCATCGTACTTCGTAACTACGTTCTCAGTGGTGAAGCCTATGTAAATGCCAACTTCGGAACTAAAGGCATCAATCGAGAGAACATCAACAACGCAGATTAGAATGCTTTTGGTTATTCTACCTCATACAGGAAAGTGTTTTCGGGGCGTGGTTTTTACCACGCCCCTTTTTTATTCCCCTAGCACCATATTCATTACAGTGTTTCTATATCTTTATAAATCCCCATCCGGGAAACCAAACTGGCTTATTTAACCTAATGAATTGAAAATGTAAAATGACGCTTAAATCCTCCCCACATAACCTGAAATTTAATATCCTCCTAATAGCCGCCAGTCTATTATTTATTTTGATATTCATAGAATTAATTTTTCTTTGTGGATCTTTCTTTCACAAATCAACATGGGCGGATAAGCAGAAAGTATTTGTTGAATCTTTTACCTATCCATTCTCTTATGGCATCACCCGCCCAAATGTTTCCATCCCCGACTTGAGAAAATACTTTCCCTCAGGGCAGTTACAACCTGAAGCAGTTTCCATCAATACCAATTCGTTTGGCATGCGTATGCGAGATATCGAAATTACTGCGACGCCTGGAGTACAGCGCATAGCAATCATGGGCGATTCATGCACCTTTGGCTGGATGGTTCCCGAAGAAAAATCTTATCCACGAGTTTTAGAAACTATTCTCAATGAAGAAACAAAGGGAAAGTACGAAGTACTGAATTTCGGGGTACCAGGGTATACTTCATTTCATGGCAAATTACGCTATGAACAATTGGTGAAAAAGTTTAAGCCGGATTTGCTAATTCTTGCCTTCGGTTTTAATGATTCCTACGAATTTCGTTTTTCCGAAGAAGATTTTTACCACCGGTTATCACAAAATAATCTCACAGAAGGAATCAAGGGATTCCCTCTTTTCATTTATGACCATTCTCTATTCGGCCAATGGTTCATCAACCGAATCAAATCATTCGGCAAAAACACCATCGAACAAGAAATGCTACACCAGGCATCGGATAACATCTGGCTGCCCCGCGTCAACCGGGAATCATACAAAAACAACCTTAGATATATGATCAAAGACATCCGTTCCAGAGGCGGAGATGCGATCCTGCTGCATCTTAACCTGCCCAATACTTTTGTTAAAAAACCGTTATATGATTTATCAGATGAACTTATGGTAGATTTGATTGACATACAGGAGATTTTCCTGAAGAAAAGGCAAGATGATTACCCACTAAGCAATATCTCCGAAACTGGCTGGAGAACCACAGAGAATAATCAAAACACACAATTACTATTTCGCGTATGGGTTCCTCAACTAACTAAAATTACTGATAGCATCTACCTACTGCTAAACACCGAGTACGACTCATGGCCCAATCAGGTGCAAATGTTTGATGACGGAACTCATGGTGATGAGCACGGCAATGATGGAGTCTGGTCATTAAAAATTCAAGCGCCCGATCAGGATTTGATTGATTACTCTTTTTGTGAGGGCCCTATAAGCGCCGAGGCCCCCCTTTATGAAAATTCATTAAAAGCGTTGCGCTATTATCATCATATTGACCTAAGCACCGAAGAATCCACTGGAACATGGATATCACCTCCTCACATCTTTGGGATGATACCATTCAAACATCTAATGGTTCCAGGCGACCCGATTCACCCCAATGCCCCGGGCCATAAGATTATTGCTGAGTCTCTAGCGCCTGTAGTCAACCTGAAACTGAAAGTTGAATAAAGATATTCTGCATAAAATTTATTTTACAGATTGCAATTTGGGATTCATCCAACCTACCCATAAACCACGAGTATTTGAACCGACAGCGCGAACGCCATAAAGCAAAAAGGCGAATTTGCCACTGAACTGGGTTAGATCAACATCAAACGCAACAGATTGTTCACGTCGCGGACAACCTTGCATCGTATATTCTTTGGTAAATACAGGATGTAGTTTTCCACCATAATTCACCTTTACTTCCACAAAAACTTTATCTTCCGGGCCGAATTCACTTTGCGAATCAAAAGCAAGACCAGAGGAAAAATGCGCCCTGGATGGAAAAATCATTCTCTGCCGGATATCAAGCAGATCAGCGCTGGTTCGCACCGCTATTACTGGTTGTTGGTTCCATTTGGTGAGCCGAACCCGATCCTTGATATCAGATTGCTCAGCGCGGTCAACCACAACCGCTTCATCCTTGTGATCCGACCATAGATCGTATTCTTCCGGAGCAACAAATTTGGAAATGCGAACCCGCATCAAACGTTCGAACTTGGTTCCTTTGAGCAAAGGCTCTTCTAACTCGATCACTGTCTCGGTATGGCGGGTATCATCGCCATAGGGTGGGAAAGTGGTGTAGTAGTTAATATTCAAATGCTTCATATATTCCATCATTTTATGCCAATGATTAAAGCCTTCAGAAAATCCCCGCAGGAACGGATATACGTCTGAATTAATTAATCCTGCTTCGTCGCGGATAAAACGATTAGCATAGGCGCCCACCACCCCCAAGCCGGTGTTACTGGTAAGAATGCGGGCGTCAGGTTCAAGGTTCTGATCAATCCACTGCGCCGCTTTCTTGCGCACGCCTTCATTAATGGTGACATGACCGGAGTAAAACTCTTTATCACGGTTAAAACGTTTGTAATCAGAATACCCAATAAAAATAACATAGGGGAAAAGCAGAATCGAACAGAACAGAATTATGTAACGCCGCATGTCCTCTTTTTGCATAACATTGGCAACAATCTTAAATAAATAATGCAGACCAATTAATCCCTCAATATGCATCATGACGATTAAGATTTGGATATAACGCACAAAATAGCCCCCGAACATCGGGCTTGCCCGAAAGGCTGCGCCATACAAAAAGGGAAATCCAAAAACCGAAAACATCACGATTCGCAAAGAGAACCAACGCGCATTGGGTGTCTTTCTACCACAGGCCAACAGAAAGAAAGCGAAGGAAATAAGAGACAGCAAAGTAAGCAATCCAAAAGTAAAAGGCGTAATGTCCTGAACCAGGGTTTGTTTATAGGCTTCTGGAATGGCGAATATCCCCGCCTTGATTTTCCCATACCATGGCTCAAGCGTAAAAGTGCTTCTATTGAGCAACTTGCCATAGTATGTCATGGGCATCCATTGCCCGCTATGCCATTTAACGAATGATACATAGGGCAAAGCAAACAGCATAAAACCAGCCATGAATGTCAATAGTGATTTTAAGGATCGTTTCCAAACGTTACAAACATTTTCAGATTCAAATAGAAGGGGATAGAAGCCATAAGACCCAAGAAAGACAAGAGTAAAAAAAAACCCTTCCGGTCTTGCTAAATAACATAATGAACAAGCCCCCCCCAACAGAAAAAAGTTACCCGAGGCGCTTTTTAAACCAAGATGCAACATCAGCGCCGTCGCCATAAGGAAAAAAGTAGTTTCTAAACCTGAGGGAGCGGTAAAGTAAAGAGGTCTACAAAGCGCCAATGCGGCGCCAGCGACGAGGCTTATTGTAAAATTCCCGGTCAATCCATATACAATACGCTGCGCAAGCCATAACAAAATAAGAAAAGACATAATACTTATCCACTGGCAGATGGCGACAGCGCCGATCGATGGCATAGCCGCTTTAGCCGCAGCGCCAATGATAGTGAAAGCGAAACTGGTTACGCCAAAACTGGTTTCGTTAGGATTAAAACTATAACCATTTCCATCTGCGATATTCTGGATGTATTTGACATAGATATATGCATCATCTATGGGCAAACCAAAGATCCCATGTTTCAGAATCATCGCAGCAATAAGCCCGCATAAAACCGGTGCGCACCACGCCAACAGCATCCATCGGGATGGCTTTATATACACATCAGAATAAGACTTCATTTCATTCATAGTTATAGAGAACTCGTTGACCCCAACATTATTCGATCATTGTATGTACTATTACATAAAAGTAAATCTTTACATAGAGTTTGCTTCATTGAGCTCGCATTAATAAGAATTATTCAGTACAATAAATTAATGCATACTTATCCTTATATAAGTATGATTCTTAATGTTTTTCATTAAAATAATGAGTTTTTGGAAAAGGACGCAAGACCATGCTTAAAGGTATATTTCCTGCATTAACAACACCATTTTCAGCGGATGGACTCAAGGTAGAATTGGATAAGATTAAACCACTATGCGATTCTCTTATTAAAGACGGAGTTCATGGATTTTTCGTTTGCGGAACAACTGGAGAAGGCCCCTGCCTCTCTGCATCAGAAAAAATATCAGTGCTTAAAACAGCAGTCAGCGCTGCCGACGGACGAGCTAAAATCCTTGCTCAGGTTGGAACTGGCGATCTACCGGGAACCATTGAAGTTATAAGCCAGGTTCGCGATATCGGAGTAGATGCGGTTAGTCTACTGCAACCCTGGTTTTTCACTTGCGACAGCGATGCGCAATATAACTACATCTCTTATATAGCAGAATCCCTTGATGGATTCCCTATGTATCTTTACAACCTTCCTGGACTCACAAGAAATAACCTTGAAACAGCAACGGTCGATAAGCTTAGAAAAAATTTCCCCAATATTCTGGGGCTTAAGGAAAGCGGCGATCCAGAAATGATCGAGCGCTGGGCGCCATATCAATCAGATAATTTTGAGGTTATATGCGGCAACGACACCCAAATGCTCAAAACCCTTCGCAATGGTGGCCAAGCGGTAGTTGCCTCATGCGCCAATGTTCTCCCTCAAACTTTCTGCGGTCTATTAAAAGCAGTCCGCGAGAGCGATTGGGAAACGGCGGATCGTCATCAGGATACAATTAATCGCTTCGTAGACGTCATAATAGGACCAAATGCGATTGCATACATAAAAGCATGTCTATCACTAAAGGGACTAGACGCCGGTTCGGTTCGCCCACCTATCAGAAATTTGTCAGACAACGAGAAAAAAGAGTTAGAAGAATCACTGAAGGGTATTGATATCAAGTAATATCTCTTAAGACGGCCCGGCAAGGGCTTCCATCGCATCCTTCGATCTTAAGCGGTAAAACGATAAGTTCATACATACCCGGATCGATTGATCGCAAGTCTACGCCTTCCAGCAAGATGACGCCCTTGCCGCATAGCTGATGATGTACAGGATAATCACCAGCTATATATGTTTCAATTGAGTAATAATCCAATCCGACCAGTTTGACGCCCGCTTCGGTTAGAGCCTGCGCTGCATCCAGACCAACGGATATATAGTTCGTATGAAATTCAACATCACCAATGTATCGGCAATTGGAAGTTTTGAATAGAATGCGATCTATATTGCTTAAATCAGGAAGATCCTCAGTCGTTATTACATCAGACGCATCCACTTGATGAACCAGTGTCGGTCCAATCAAAACATCCAGCGGAATTTGATCTAATCTGATCCCCTCATCTTCAAAGTGATAAGGGGCATCTATGTGCGTTCCAAAGTGTGAACCGATGCTTAAGTGAGAAACATTGCATGAATCACCACCCATAATTGCACTGGTTATGGCCTGTAAAAAAGGCGCATCACCCGGCCAGGGAGGCATATCCGGCCTTATCGGTAAGGTAATATCATATAATGACATAGATTTATATTACCACCTAAATTGCTCTAGATATCTTTTTTTGATTTCGCCTTGTCTTGAGTATCCGCCAAAGATATTTCCCCCTGCAAATACTGCATGGCAACCTTCAACTGTGGATCCCGTTCAGTTACTACCTGAAGCCGGGGAACATTATGATAATCTTTTTCTTTGATGGCATTCCACTCTTCTTCGGTAATATGATCCACTTCAATATCCGGTTGAATTCCTATTCCATGGATGCAAATATTCGAAGGAGTATAATATTTGGCGACAGTTAACCTGAGACCAGCGCCTTGATTAAGCGCGAAGACTTCCTGAACGGAACCTTTTCCAAAACTCTTCTTCCCGATAATAAATGCACGTTGGTTGTCTTTCAGAGCTCCGGTAACAACTTCCGATGCGCTGGCGGAATATTCATTCATCAGGATTACCATCTCGACTCCGCTGTAATCATCTTTGCCAACATATTTACTTTTGTGAAAATAATGCGGCTTGGAACTTCTCCCAAGAGTATAAGTGATCAATTCATCTTTCTTTAGAAATAAATCCGCCACTTTAACTGCTTGATCAAGATATCCACCCGGATTAGTTCGAAGATCAAAGATTAGTTTTTTCATTCCCTCAGTTTTCAAATAGCGCAATGCTTCTAAAACATCATCGCACGCATGTGCATTGAAACTATATAAGCGTACATAACCAATTTCATCATCCAACATCTCTTTACGAATCTGAAGATCAGGATTAATGGGCTCTCTTTTCAGAGTAAATTCCAATAATTCCGCTGATCCAGATCGCTTAATCTTCAGTAGGACTTCTGTTCCTTCTTCGCCTTTAATCAATTCAATGGCTTTTGTTAGTTTGTCTATTCCTGGCCCATCCCAGTCTTTGAAGAATTCGGTACTGACAGCCACAATCACATCACCGGCGCGTATTCCGCTTCGATCCGCCGGAGCGCCAGGTAGTGGAGAGATTACCAATACACCTTCATCTTTTTCATTATCCCATTCCACGCTGATTCCAACACCATAGAATTGCTTCTCTTTATCCGGTACGCCAGACAGAACCCGTTGCAGTTCCTTGTTTTCTTCAGTAGGAAGATACTGGCTATAAGGATCCTTAAGCGACCAAACCAGACCTTGAGTCACTTTGTTCCATAATTCACGAATAGTCGGCGTAGCATCATCCGGCCTTATAGAAGCGGTTTTTTCGAGAGTTTCTGTGATGCGATTGGCATAGAAATTACGAATTGCTTTGGAACTTGAAGAGACTATGGTACCGGAAGCGATTATATCCGTTGCGGGCAATACCCGTTCAAGACTTATCCAGGCTTTTTTGTATAATTCGGCCTGATCAGTTTCAGCATCAAACTTATCTTGAATCAATTTCGTAACCTGGAAGAAGTTATTTAAGCCAGTATTAAAATCTAAAGATGAATTTGCCGCCCAAAGGGTAGAGGCGACAAATATCTGGCTCGACAGGAATAGTACTATCCAAAAATTATAACGTAATTTCATTCGTCTATCTCCACAATAAAATCGATATATTAATTGTAGGTGGCCTTATGCCTAATGGGAAGCTTTTGCAAGCCACTATTTAGAGTGATCAACAAATCATATCTATCAATATTGTTATCGTAACCTTCTTTTGACGCCAACTATAATATTCTCGGCCTTTGTTCACTTCTCTTTATCTCAAAACCAGCGGTGTGAAAACATGGTTCATCATGGTTGATAATGGCGGCTCCAGCTGATTCATCTGAACATCCTGTTCAAGCGCTTGCGCCCAATAGGCCGGAGCAGCCCAGGTTTCGCCGCCAATCCAGGAAACAGGACCTGAATAATACCAAAGTTCCTTAATAGAATGCAAAGCAGGTTGTTTTCTAAGTTCTCTCATCATTTCGACTGCTTGTTGAGTCTTTTTATTTTCCAATTGAGTTTGAAGCAACATTTTCATCCATTCAACAACCATCTTTTGGTTCTCTTGATACTGCGCCAATTGAATAAACATATACGTTGCCCGGTCCAAACGTTCTATTCCAAGATAAAAGAGCAGAATCTCTCTTAAAACCGCCTCATTGCCGGGGATAATGCTGGCCGCCAGATCATAGAGAATAGTACGTGTTTCAATGTCTTTTTCAATCCGTGCAATATTAAGCAAGTTATGCTCAATGATGCCGGGAAACCTTAATTCCGTATTGCTCAAAAGGTCAATACTCTCTTTAACGCGCCCACTCTTGCCTAAAAGAAGAGCCTGTAGCATCCATCCATCAGCGTATGTGGGCATAATGGCTGTCGCTTCTTTAAATTCAGCCAGTGATAAATCAAGATATTCAGGTTTTTGGGTGATTTCCCACAATCCACGGTAGGCTTTTCCCATATATTCGTGGATGCGATAGAAGCCAAAACTCTTTTGGGCGCGTTTTAAGTATGCAATAGCCTTAAGAAGAGTCTTTTCATCCATACTCGCTAGACCGTTGAAAGTAAATTCCGCGCCAAATTCGTGTAGATGCTTGCCCTGATCGGGAATGAGTTTCAACGAGTGCAACATATCATTATTCGATGCGGTCTTCCACATGTTATATTTTTCTATGTCCCCTGCTGCGTAACTCTTGCGGGCCTCATCGTTATAAATCCCATGTCTGCGTGCGGAATAATCCGCAGTTATCATCAGCCAGTTTTGCATACTAAGAATGAAGAATAGGATAAGAACTCCCGCCGCCATTCCCCAGCGTATTTTACTATCCCGTTGAGTGAACCATTCAGGAGACCAACTCCATTCTGTAGAACTGACCTGAGACGAAACCAACGCGACATTGGCGATAAACAAACAACTGGCAGCGGCCATGTGGAAAGGAAAAGCGAAGAAAGCCCTAGTCATTGTGGCAAGAGTTGCAGTTATAGCAAATAATGCTAATGGTGAGATTGGTTCTTGGATTAAAATCTTGCGTAATGACCGGAAATGAATCCACATAAGCCAAAACATGCAAACAAGCCCGACCAAGCCAAGTTCAGCCCACAACTGAAAATAATCGTTATGCCCCCGAAGCGTGTGCTGACCAATTATCGGCAACCCGATTCGGGTATCAGGATATTCTGTAAACCACTGCTTTTGGTATTCAGGATAACGATATGGCCATGCCGAGAATCCTACTCCAGCAACAGGATTTTCTTTAGCCATCAGCAGTGACATGAGCCATACCCGTGGATATGTACCCGATACCAGATGCTCTGGTGGTGATAAAAAACGTGCAATAACGCCGGATATCTCTTTTTCCTTCAAAGGCGCCCGTGTAAGAAACGCGCCCGTAGAAATCATCATCAACAACAATACAGCACCGCCGATTAACCATTGCTTACCAGGCATTTTAAACTTGATTCCACTAATAGCCTTGGTTCTAAGAAGGTAGATGCCATAACCCATCAGCAATACCATCACCGATGTCATCATCATTAAGGCCACGCCCCGGCTGCCGCCTAGGTAAATCATAACCAAGGCCAGTAAAATAAATATGCCCAATGCAAAAGACCAGAGTTGTGTTCTATATCTAATCCACAGTATCCCTGCATAGATAACTGCTATGGCCAAATAAGCCGAACAGTCATTATTGTGCCCCATAAAGGCGCCGAGTCGCTGACGGTCGTAATTCCCCCCTGAAAGAGTGATTGCCTTAAAGAAATGCCAGTTAAATTTCGGATCTACAGTAGTGAGTTGCCGAATATTTCCAATTACCAGACAAATCCCACAGAAAACTACAGACCATAAAAATAGACTTCTTACATATTTATAACGGAAACCAGTCACCCATAACGGGAATGTACAAATAAGGTTAAAAAAGACCCAGTAATTACGCATCGCATCGGCGTTAGGAGCGGTAAAAGAGCGTATACCGGCCCAAACGGTTAATGCAAGTAGAGGAAGATAATATGGACTGACGCTAAACGTCACTTTCCGCACAGATATCGAATATAATCCGAACAAGAACCAAGCCGATAAGGCAAGCACCTGTCCCAATAGCAATTTATGCATCAATGGATGCATGACTCCATTGTAATACAAAGCAGTTCCAATGATCTGAAAACAAAGAATCATATAAACTAGTAATTCCAAAAAAGAAGCCGTGGTCGACTTCTTTATAATATGCTTGGCTTGACGGCTTTTGCGTGACATTTTTTATACTCCGCTAATTTTCATCATTGTTATCATGCAGTGGGAGACGAATGGTGAACGTAGTTCCGGCGCCTTCAGTGCTGGCCACGTCGATCCGTCCTCCAATTGATGTAATGATCTGATGTACAATAGATAGTCCCAGACCAGTACCCTGTGCTTTTTTTGTAAAAAATGGATCAAAAATCTTATCCAGTTCTTCTTTAATTATTCCTTCGCCCTCATCGGTAACGTCAACGATTGCCTCTTCTCCCCGCGTTCGCATATGAATACGCAATTTTGCATCTGGAGAAGAACTTTCCATACTTTGCAAAGCATTTAGAAACAGGTTCACAAATACAGCCGATAGTTGACCTTCGTTGGCGTATACACTGACTTGCTCTTTGGGATTCTGCAATTCTATAATGCGGTCGCCCGCTTGATATTTAACTAAAGAATATGAGTGTTGCAGTATATCTCGCAGATCATGAAATCCAGGCGTGTCACGTTTGGGAGAAGCAAGCGACAGCAATCGGTCAATCAGGTTCCGGCAACGCTTGGTCTCTCTCTCGATCAACTCAAACTCTTCCCGGTTTGGATTATCTTCTCCAACTTTCTGCTTTAAATACGCCGCGCAGGATTGAATCACTCCCAAAGGGTTACCCAATTCATGCGCCAATCCAGCAGCAATCTGTCCGGCAATTGATAAGCGATCAGAACGAAGAACCGCTGCCTGCTGGGGAATCTCAGGATTCTCTTCCTGAGCAATTGCAATGCAATAGCGCTTATTTTGGAAAGTTATATAAGATGGATATATCTTGATTGGCAGCGGGAAATTATCATCCGGCACTGTAATGGTTTCATCAATCGGCGTCTCCGCATGAAATCTCAGTAATAAGGCGTTTCTGATAGATTGCACCGATTCAGGCCATTCACGATTACCGTCTTCCGGCAATTGCAGCATTTTTCTGGCTGCATGCGATGCCGTTATTAATTCTCCCTGGTCATCAACTAGAAAAAATTCGGTTGGGAAATTCTGTAGGATTTCCCACCATAATCTCTTCAAATCCCCTTCTTCTTTAATAGTTTTCCGCTGCGAATCAATCCAGGTTCTAACCAGCCGCATATTAACCCACATAAAAAACAATCCAGATAAGCACAACAGCATATCAGCCTGGAAAAAACGCAGAGGACCAATGGGGAAATCGATAGAGAAGATTAAACCGTAAAGAAAAAGAAACAGAACAAAGGCAGCAGGCCCATCAATAATCCAATTTCTTAAGCGTTGTAATTTAGGCGCTAATAATATTAATGACAGCGGTGGAAGGAACAAAATCCATAATATGTTCCCCGCTTTTGGGATAAATGTTAGAAAAAGCACATATGCAACATCAATGCCATACGAAAGACAATCGAGAATTAGAGTAGTACGGCGATGGTTGCGCTTGTTGCCGCCTTCAGCCAAATTACGATGCGCCAGCCATAGCAGCAAAATAAAAACCAGGGATCCTACAGTATAAAAAATGGATGGAAGGATAAATTTATATACAGCTGTCCGGGCTGGCGAGGTGGATAGTATCCACTCATAGGCCACCGATGTTGGTATCAAAAACCACTTATTGACCAGAATTAACCGAAAAACAAGCCGGTCTCTCTCATCGTCCGGTGCAAAAACGCCACGCTGCTGCATTTCATATACCCACCCAGATAAATAGTAAGAAATAATCTTTATTGATTATGCCGGATTTCAACCAGATAGGAAACGGAAGCAAGCAAACTTATGAGCATGTTCTTTTACATTTAGCGATTAGAAGATGCAAAGGGATTAATCCTAAACGGATATTTGCGGCCATTTAAAGTGGCGCCAATAAAGGTAGATCGAACGCAATAGTGATAACTGGCAAACAGGATAATGAATGCGATAAGGTTAATAAGAAACAGTTTAAGAGTCCAATGTAATCCCAGATGAGCAAATTCAACTTGCAGCCACACCACCAGAGGCAAATGCACCAGATACAACCAATAAGATGAATCCGATATATAACGCCAAATGACGCTCGAACCGCTGAAATAACGAACAAAACAACCCAATACTCC
>Ga0307988_1001699_pt1 | contig 11910 bp, 12 predicted proteins | sample EllFjometagen183_FD_203166 | JGI IMG/M metagenome (GOLD analysis project Ga0307988, IMG submission 203166) | Marine microbial communities from Ellis Fjord, Antarctic Ocean - #183 | ecosystem: Environmental > Aquatic > Marine > Unclassified | place: Southern Ocean | collected 2014-10-08 | reverse complement strand
CTTCTCTATTTGGAAAAGAAGTATCAACATTTAAAGATGGTGAAGATGATTATCCTATCAACATTCGTTTAATGGATAAGTACAGATATAATAAAGATGCGCTTATCAATCAGAAAATTACATTTAGAAATCAAAGTGATGGTAAAATTGTGCAAGTCCCAATTTCTGCAGTTGCTCACGCTGAAAAATCATCGACATTTAGTGCTGTAAAAAGAAAAGATTTAAAAAGGGTAATTACCATTTTTTCAAATGTATTAGAGAATTTCAACGCTACTGAAGTAAATGACCAAATTAGAAAAGTAATAGAAGGCTATAATTTACCGAAAAATGTTTCTATTTCCTTTACTGGCGAACAAGAACAACAAGCAGAAGAAATGGCTTTTTTAAGTAAAGCACTAATAATTGCTGTATTTTTAATTTTTCTAATTCTTGTAGGTCAATTTAATTCAACTTCAACACCTATAATTATATCATTAGCTGTTGTATTAAGTTTAATTGGTGTGTTACTAGGACTTATTGCTTTTAGAATGGAGTTTGTAGTTATGATGACCATGATAGGTATAATTTCTTTAGCCGGTATTGTTGTAAATAATGCTATTGTATTAATAGATTACACCATTTTAATTATGCAACGTAAACGGTTAGAACAAGGTTTAGAAGAAGGCATTTTAACAAAAGAATTAATTTATGATAGTATAGTTGAAGGTGGTAAAACTAGATTGAGACCCGTTTTACTAACCGCAATAACAACAGTATTAGGTTTACTGCCACTTGCAATTGGTATTAACATTAATTTTATGACATTGTTTACTGAATTTGATCCACAATTTTATATTGGTGGTGAAAACGTAGTATTTTGGGGACCAATGTCTTGGACCATTATTTTCGGTTTAACGTTTGCTACGTTCTTAACATTAATTATAGTTCCGGTGATGTTTTCATTATTAAATAATTTTAAATTACGATTAAAAAGAAAACAATAATTTAATTTAAAAGCGACTCTAATGAGTCGCTTTTTTCTTTTAACTTGTATTAAATGAAGAGTCAAAAATCATATACTGTTAATGAAGCTACTAAGGCTTTAGAACATTATTGTGCCTATCAAGAACGATGTCACAAAGAAGTTGAGCAGAAACTCTATGATTTAAAAATGATTCCTGAAGCTAAAGAGCAAATAATTCTTCATTTATTACAGCACAATTTTTTAAATGAAGAGCGTTTTGCAAAAGCCTTTGTAAGAGGTAAATTTTCTATAAAAAAATGGGGGAGAATTAAAATTGTCAGCGAACTAAAGTTTAAAAATATTTCTTCGTACAATATTAAAACAGCTTTGCAAGAAATTAATGACGAAGAATATTTAGAAACACTTAAAAAAAGTGCAGAGAAAAAATTACGCCTACTAAAAGAAAGTAACTTATTTAAAAGAAGAAATAAACTTTCTAATTTTCTTATCTCAAAAGGTTTTGAAACTTCGTTAGTTTACAAAACCACATCGCAACTAATTAAATAGAACACTGATTAAAATCAGTAATTTTAAGTTCAATCATTTGTAACTTTGAGTGCATTTATATTATTTTATAATAATTATCATGAAAAACATACTACTACTCGCGCTAGCATTTTTAACTTTTAATAGTTATTCTCAAGAAAACGAATTAAAAAAAATTGAAAAAAAAGGTGATTTACAAGAAGTTACCTTGTATTATGAAAGTGGTACTATTATGCAACATGGCTTTTATACTGAAGATGGAAAATTACATGCTTCTTGGGAAAGTTATAATATTGATGGGAGTAGAAAATGTTATGCAACCTACAATTTTGGTGTTAAAGTTGGTATTTGGACTTATTGGAATAACAATAAAATAACCAAAGTTGAATACGATAATAATAAAATTATTAGCGTAAAAGAAGTTGATAAAGAGGCCTCAATTAAAAAAGATTTTTAAATTCTACTCTTTTAAAGATTTTAAAAAAAGTGAATCTTTTTCTTTATTAATCAATTTCACAGCATCAATATTATCATTTGGTATTGTTAAAGACAATACATAATGTTCAATTTTCCAAGTATCTCCAATTTTTGAAAGCACGCCTGACCCTCTACAAATACCCATATGGGTATCTAAAAGTTCATCAAACCAAGCAATTTTACTTTCAACATAAACATTTCGCTCTATAGCAGTAAAACTCCAGGCTTTTCCTTTATCAAAATAAGGTTTACTAAAAGATTTAAAGTCGGTTATATTCCAATTTTCAGAAGCATCTGTACCAATAAAAACACTTTTAGAAGACATGGCATTAAAATAAGTTTCAAAGTTTGCTTCAGCAGCGCTTTTATGCCAAGCATCTAAAACATTATTAATAGCTACTTTTTCAACTTTTGAATCAACTTTCTCAAGTATTTCTACTTTAGACTCACAACTTGATAGTAAAAATAAACTTACTAATACGTAAATAATATTTTTCATTGATTAATTTTTTTAACAACTGTTGCTGGTTTAACTAATTTACTTTTTCTTGGCTCTATTATTTTTTTAGATTTTCCTTCTCTTGTCTTCTTTATCCTTTTCGGCTTTTCTCTTTTGAGGTTATTGGTATTATATAAATTATTTCTTTTATACTCTTTTGTTTCTTTACCTATTTCTAAAGGGTTTTCAGTATCAACCTCAAGTGAGTTTTGAAGTTCTATAACCTTATAAATTGTGTTAATTTTAGAATTTACCGCGGTGTAAACTTCAACAATTTTTTCAACTTCTTCTTTTACTTCTTCTTTTTTAATTGAAGAAATAGTTGCCATATCAGCTAAACGTAAAGTTTCATTATGCAACACATTAAAACGTGCTGTAATATTTTTCTCCTTTAATACATCAACTCTAATTGAATCTTTCATTAATTGTACAAGTTCTGATAACTCTTTCGCATTATCAAGCGCCTCGGTAGTTGAAATATTATAAAACTTCAGTATAAATTCATCTACATTTTTATACTCTTCCCAAGATAAAACTTCCTTTTTTGCCGCTGGAATTAAAGTTTCACTGATTGTATTAACAATACGACTTGAGTTTGTTTTTAATGAATCAGAAACTTCTGAAACTTCTTGTACATTTTTAGTTCTATTACAAGAATAAATTAAAAATAAAATGAGTAATAAAAAACTAAATATCTGCTTCATAATAAAAATTTATAAGGTCAAAAATACTAATTATTAAACTATTTAATTAAAAAATTATCATTTTCATAAAAAACTATTCTACAGCTATTGAAAAAATATTTTAAGTATCTTTGAAACTGCAACAAAAGTATATAAAGCTTTATGAATAAAAGCATCTTAATTATAGGCGCAAGTGGTCAAATAGGAACAGAGTTGACACTTAAATTACGTGAAATTAATGGAAAAAATGCTGTTATTGCTTCAGACATCCATGAAGGAAATAATGAATTAATGAATTCTGGTCCATTTGAATTTATTAATGCAATGGATTTTGAAGGTATTTTAACTGTTATCCATAAATATTCGGTTACTGATGTTTATTTAATGGCAGCCATGCTTTCAGCAACTGGCGAAAAATTTCCTGACAAAGCTTGGGAATTAAATATGACATCGCTTTTTAATGTGCTTAATTTAGCCAAAGCAGGAAAAATTAAAAAAGTGTTTTGGCCAAGTTCAATTGCTGTTTTTGGACCAACAACTCCAAAAGAAAATACACCTCAAGAAACCATTATGGAGCCTTCAACAGTGTATGGAATTAGCAAACAAGCTGGTGAACGCTGGTGCGAATATTATTTTAATAAATTTGGTGTTGATGTTCGAAGTATTCGTTATCCAGGTGTTATTAGTTGGAAAGCAAATCCAGGTGGTGGAACAACAGATTATGCTATTGAAATTTATCACAAAGCACTACAAAATGGAAATTACACTTCTTTCTTAAGTGAAAACACCAAACTACCAATGCTGTATATTGATGATGCTATTGACGCTACTATAAAAATTATGGATGCTTCACCAGAAACTATTAAAATTCGTTCATCATATAACTTAGCTGGAATGAGTTTTACACCTGAAGAAGTTAGTGAAGAAATTAAAAAAACAATTCCTGAATTTACTATTTCATATCAACCAGACTTTAGACAAAATATCGCCGATAGTTGGCCAAAAAGTATTGATGACTCTAGAGCTCGAAAAGATTGGGGCTGGAATCATAAAATAAATCTTGAAAAAATATCTAAAATAATGTTGGAAAATTTAAGTAGTAAATATCCTGAAATTCATCAATAAAATATAACGGTATTTATAATACGCTAATATCTAATATTCTACGTGGATTTTACAAAAGAAAAAAAACCAAAAAGGTATTTTCTTTCAATTCTTTTTTGAAAAAAATTATGTTTCTAATTCTTACTCAACCAACCATTATCACTATATCGTTTTCGTTTATTTATCTTATTTATGATAATTATCACCTTTTTCAATTTAATAAGGTGATAATTTTGTTGTAACAATTATTACTTTGAAGATAGTTGAAAAAGACATCTATATAATTAAATTTAATTCAAAAAAAACATTAAAATAAACTCATCTCATGAATATTTCACATATTGAACACATTGGCATAGCTGTAGAAAACTTAGAAGAATCTATTAAATATTATGAAGAAATACTCGGCATGAAATGTTATAGTATTGAAGAAGTTGTTGATCAAAAAGTGAAAACAGCTTTTTTTATGGTTGGTGATACTAAAATTGAATTATTAGAAAGTACTTCACCTGACGGCCCTATTGGTAAATATATTGCCAAGAGAGGACAAGGGATTCATCATATAGCATTTGCAGTTCCTAATGCAACTGAAGCTCTAAAAACTGCTGAAGAAAGAGGAGTTCAATTAGTTGACAAAATTTCTAGAAAAGGCGCTGAAGGATTGGAAATAGGATTTCTTCATCCAAAATCAACTCAAGGTGTATTAACTGAACTTTGTTCTAAACCTGAATAGCTAAAAAAATAAAAATGGCAAATCAAGACAAAATTAATGAGCTCATTGAAAAAAGAGCTAAAGCAAAATTAGGGGGTGGTGAAAAACGTATTGAATCACAGCACGCTAAAGGCAAATTAACTGCTCGTGAACGTATTGATATTCTTTTAGACGAAGATAGTTTTGAAGAGTTTGATATGTTTGTAACGCATAGAACAAAATCATTTGGATTAGATAAACAAATCTATCTTTCTGATGGTGTTGTAACTGGACATGGGACAATTGACGGAAGAATCGTTTATCTTTTCGCTCAAGATTTTACCGTATTTGGAGGTTCATTATCTGAAACTTATGCATTAAAAATATGTAAAGTAATGGATATGGCAATGAAAATTGGAGTACCAGTTATTGGATTAAATGATAGTGGAGGTGCTCGTATTCAAGAAGGTGTTAGATCATTAGCTGGTTATGCAGAAATTTTTCAGAGAAACATTATGGCATCTGGGGTAATTCCTCAAATTTCATCAATTTTAGGCCCTTGTGCTGGTGGTGCAGTATATTCTCCTGCTTTAACTGATTTCACAATTATGACTGACAAAACAAGTTATATGTTTGTTACAGGTCCAAAAGTTGTACAAACTGTAACTGGTGAAGTTGTAACTACAGAACAATTAGGAGGTGCAAAAATTCACTCAACACGGTCAGGTGTATCACATTTCTTAGCCGAAAATGATGAAGAAAACTTAATGCTAGTACGTAAAATATTAAGTTATTTACCATCTAACAATTTAGAAGAAGCACCAGTTATTACTTGTAATGATCCTATTGATAGATTAGATGATATCTTAAATGAAATTATTCCAGAAAATGCTAATCAACCTTATGATATTATTGATGTAATTTCAATTATTGCAGATAATGGTGAATTTACAGAAGTTCATAGAAATTATGCTAGAAACATATGTGTAGGTTTTGCAAGATTTAATGGTCATCCCGTTGGTATTGTTGCCAACCAACCTAAATATTACGCTGGTGTATTAGATATTGAAGCTTCAAGAAAAGCAGCCAGATTTGTTCGTTTTTGTGATTGCTTCAACATTCCGCTAGTAACACTAGTTGACGTACCTGGTTTCTTACCTGGAACAGGTCAAGAATATGGAGGTATTATTTTACACGGAGCAAAATTATTATTTGCTTACGGTGAAGCTACCGTACCTAAAGTAACAATTACGTTACGTAAATCTTATGGTGGAGCACACGATGTAATGAGTTGTAAACAATTACGTGGCGATGTTAACTATGCTTGGCCAACTGCAGAAATTGCAGTGATGGGAGCTAAAGGAGCTGTTGAAGTTTTAGAAGGATCTAACATTAGAAAAATTGAAGATGCTGATGAAAAACAAGAATACATCGACAAAAAAGAAGATGAGTATACCAAGAAATTTGCAAACCCATATGAGGCTGCAAAATACGGGTTTATAGATGATGTAATTGAACCTAGAAACACACGTTTCAGAATTATTAGATCCTTAGAATTGCTTCAAAACAAAAAAGAAGTAAATCCACCTAAAAAACATTCAAACATCCCATTATAATGACATTTATACCTTTATTTACCGATCAAATAAGCGAAGGATACGTTATCCTGATTACAGGATTGTTAATTGTTTTTAGTGCTCTAGTAACACTAGCACTTTTCTTTAAATATGGAATGCCTTTGATGCTTTATGTATACAAAATAATTACAAAAAGAAAAGATAAAAAAATCACAGAAATTTCACTTGAAGCAGATCATGATTTTACTGGAGAGATTGCCGCTGCCATTGGAGCCGCTATTCATATGTACATGAGTGAACAACATGACCACGAAAGTGCAATTTTAACAATAAAACAAGTTAAAAAACCATATTCACCTTGGAGTTCTAAAATATATGGGACACAAAATAGATTATAATAAAGATGAAAAATTTTAATTTTAGAATAAATAGCAATAACTATAAGGTTAATATAAAATCTCACGAAGGAAATATTATTGACTTAGAAGTAAATGGTACTTCATATGCTGTAGAAATGAAGGAAGAAATCAAAAAAACAAAAACTCCTACTTTAATTCGTGCAGCCTCAAAAAGACCTACTGAACCTTTAAAAGTAAATCCAAAATCTCAAAAAACTAAAATTGTAGCTCCAATTCCTGGAGTAGTTTTATCTATTGACGTAAAAGTTGGTGATACACTTAAACTTGGTGATAGAATACTAGTTTTAGAAGCAATGAAAATGGAAAACAATATTGTTTGTGAAAAAGCAGGAACCATAACTTCAATAAATATTAGCGTTGGACAACAAGTGCTGCAAAACGAATTAATGATAGAACTAGAATAAAAATTTCTGAGTTAAATAGTATTCAATTTAAGAAAACTAACAACTCCAAAAAAGAAAAAAATGAAGAAAGTAATAATAATATTTTGTGTTTTATCATTGTTGATCTTTATTAGACCAGCACTCGGCTTAGGCACAAATACAAGCTCAAATAGCATTAATTCTTCCGTAACAACTGAACAAGTTGAAAATGTTGAAGAATCTGATTCTTATAGTGGAGCTTTTAAAGGAATAAAACAATTTTACAATTATACTGGTTTTGCTAATGTAACTTCTGGTCACGCAACTATGATTGTTATAGGAATTGTATTTATATTTTTAGGTATAAAATATGATTATGAGCCACTACTTTTAATTCCTATTGGAACAGGTGTAATTCTTGGAAACATCCCTTTTGTTGCAGGAAACCAAACTGGAATTTACGAAACAGGATCCGTTTTAAACTATTTATATTTTGGAGTTGTTAAAGGTATTTATCCACCATTAATCTTTTTAGGAATTGGAGCAATGACCGATTTTTCATCGTTAATTGCAAATCCAAAATTAATGTTGTTGGGAGCTGCAGCACAAATTGGTGTTTTTGCAACCTTTATGGGAGCACTTTATCTAGGGTTTAGCCTTCCTGAAGCTGGTGCAATTGGAATTATTGGTGGTGCCGATGGACCAACTGCAATATTTCTTTCATCTAAATTAGCGAATGGGGTAAATATATTAGCCGATGGTACAACCGTTAAAAACTTAATTGGTCCAATTGCAATTGCCGCCTATTCATATATGGCATTAGTACCTGTAATTCAACCGCCTTTAATGCGTTTATTAATTTCAAAAAAAGATAGAAAAATTAAAATGAAACCACCAAGAGCGGTTTCTCAAAAGGAAAAAATGATTTTCCCAGTTGTAGCTTTAATTTTAACATTGTTTATATCTCCTAGTGCATTACCATTATTAGGAATGCTATTCTTTGGGAATTTATTAAAAGAATCTGGAAGAACAGAAAGATTAGCCGATACTGCTCGTACAAAATTAATTGACATTGTAACAATTCTATTAGGTGTAACAGTTGGTGCTTCTACACAAGCCGATATATTTATCACAAAAGATTCTATGTTAATATTTGGTTTAGGTGCAATATCATTTGTTATTGCAACTTGTGGAGGGTTATTGTTTGCAAAACTTATGAACCTTTTTCTTAAAGGTGATAATAAAATTAACCCTTTAATTGGTGCGGCAGGAGTTTCTGCAGTGCCAGATAGTGCAAGAGTTGTGCATCTCGAAGGTTTAAAATCTGACCCAAGTAATTACTTATTAATGCACGCTATGGCTCCTAATGTTTCGGGGGTTATTGGTTCTGCTATCGCAGCAGGTATTATATTAAGTTTCTTAGGATAAATAACACAATAATTAAATAGTACTACAAATTATATATAAAATGAAAATACCAAAGAGTATGACAGCAGATGAGGCTGTTAAGTTGATCAAATCAGGGGACAGAGTATTAATTCAAGGTGGGTCCGCAACACCACAAGCTTTAATAAAAGCAATGGTTGGACGTGCTTCTGAACTTAGAGGAGTTGAAATTGTACACCTCCATACAGAAGGAGAATGTGGATATATTAAAGAAGAGCACAGCGAAAGTTTTCATACAAATGCTTTCTTCATTGGAGGAAACATTAGAAAAATGATTGGAGTAACAGCAGATTATATTCCAATTTTCTTAAGTGACATTCCAAGTCTTTTCCGTGAAGGATATATGGACTTAGATGTTGTTTTAGTAAACGTTTCTCCTCCAGATAATCACGGATTTTGTTCATTAGGTGTTTCTGTTGATATCGTTTTAGCTGGTATTGAGCAAGGGAAAACAATTATTGCACAAATTAATTCTAAAATGCCTCGTACTTTTGGAGATGCTCAAATACACATTAGAAACTTTGATGCTTGCGTAGAAATTGAAGAAGAAATTTACGAAATGAAATTTGTAGCTCCTTCTGACGAAGAAAAAGCTATGGGTAAAAATATTGCTGAAATTATTGAAGATGGTGCTACACTTCAAATGGGTATTGGAGGAATTCCAAATGCAGTTTTAACATACCTTACTAATCACAAAAATTTAGGAGTACATACTGAAATGTTTTCAGAAGGAATTGTAGATTTAGTTGAAAGAGGGGTTGTTAATGGTTCTCAGAAAAAAGTGAATCCTTATAAAATAGTTTCAGGATTTGCAATGGGGTCAAGACGTTTATATGATTTTATGGATAACAATCCTGAAATTGAAATGAACGATATTGCTTATGTAAATGATACAGCAATAATTCGTCAAAACCCAAAAGTAACAGCAATTAATTCTGCAATTGAAATTGACCTTACAGGACAAGTTTGTGCAGATTCAATTGGTACTAGAATGTTCTCAGGTGTTGGTGGTCAAATGGACTTTATGCGTGGAGCTGCTTTATCAAAAGGTGGTAAACCAATTATCGCAATTACATCTCAAACATCGAAAGGTGTTTCTAAAATTGCTCCAACATTAAAATTAGGTGCAGGAGTTGTAACTACAAGAGCTCATGCTCGTTTTGTAGCTACTGAATATGGTATTGCTGAGTTATTTGGTAAAAGCTTAAAACAACGTGCTAATGCATTGAGAGATATTGCTCATCCAAATCACAGAGAGGAATTAGACAAAGCTATTTTTGAAAGATTTGGAAGTAGTTTAATGATAAAATAATATTAATTATAATGAATAATAAAAATAAACCACTTTTTTCTGAATTCCCTTCAGTTTCTACTGAGCAGTGGATGGAAAGAGTGACCGCAGATTTAAAAGGAGCTGATTTTGATAAAAAACTAGTTTGGAAAAACTTAAGTGGAATCAAAATTCAACCTTGCTACAATATTGAAGACACTATAACGCAGCTTACAAACACAGGAGAAAATTCTCAATCGTTAGTAAACTACCGTAACATTACAGTAACATCTGCTGAAAGCGGAAATAAACTAGCTATTAAAGCTGTTGAAGAAGGAATGAACGGAATCATTTTCCAATTAAAAGAAAATGTATCTGTTGCAAGTCTTTTAAACGGAATAGATTTAAACGCAACAACTGTTTCTTTTGAAATAGTAGCTGACGCTGTTGCTTTTGCTACAGATTTAGTTGCTTATGCAAAAGACCGCAATTTAAAAGGTTACATCAACACAAGGATTATTTCTAACTATGTTACAACTGGTTCTTTTGACGCTAGTCAAATTGAAGTAGCAGCAGAATTAGTAAAATTAACTGCTGAATATCCTAACTTTAAGGCAATCACAATTTCAGGAACTGAATATTTAGATTCAGGTGCTAACCAAGTTCAAGAAATTGCATATACATTAAACTCTTTAGTTTTCTTAACTGAAAAACTATCTGAAAAAGGTGTTACAGCTCAATCTATATTTAATAACTTAAACTTTAAACTAGCAATTGGTTTAGAATATTTTGTTGAAATTGGAAAATTTAGAGCATTCAACAATTTATTAGCTGAAGTAGCTGATAAATATGGAGTTTCAGAATTTTCAAACACAATTACTGCAAAAACTTCTATTTGGAGTAAATCTGTAACTGATGCTGAAACAAATATGTTACGTGCTACCACTGAAACAATGTCGGCAATCTTAGGAAATGTTGATGGTATTTTAGTTGATGCTTACGATAAAGAATTTAAAGAAACTTCAGATTTCTCTAGTAGAATAGCGGGTAATATTATAACTATTTTAAAAGAAGAATCTTACTTTGGTAAAGTAGCAAATCCAGTTGATGGATCTTACTATATTGAAGAAGTTAGCTCTAAAATTGCTGAAAAAGCACTAGAGTTATTTAAAGTAATTGAAGCTGATGGTGGTTTTTATACTGCTTTTGAAAACGAAACAATTCAACAACAAATTGCTGAAATTCGTCTTCAAAAATTAAAATTAATTAGCCAACGAAGAACTCCAATGGTAGGTATTAACAAATACCCTAACTTAATGGAAACTATTACTGCTGATTTACTTTCAGAAGGTACTTCAGAAAATTCAAAAGTATTGACTCCAAGAAGAGCTTCATTAGAAATTGAAGCAATGCGAAGAGTTACTGAACAATTAGTTGCAGATACTAATATACGTCCAATTGTACAATTAGCTAGTTACGGAAATTTAAATATGCGTAAAGCTAGAGCTGCTTTTGCTTATGACTTTATTGGTGTTAGTGGTTTTAACGTTCACCAAGAAGAAAGTTTTAACAGTGCTGAAATAGCGGCTACTGAAAGTGCAAAATCGAATTCTCACGTTGTTGTTATTTGTAGTTCAGATCAAGATTACGATGAAACTGCTGTTGCATTTATAAAAGCATTTAGAGCTATTAATACTGATAAAGTATTAATGTTAGCTGGTGCTCCAAAAAATATGGATGAATTAACTGAGGCTGGTTTAGATGGTGTTGTTAATATGAGATCAGATGTGCTGGTAACACTTTCAGCTATTCAGAAAAAAGTTCAAAAAACATTAAAATCTTAAGAAGTATGAAACCAGATTTTTCAGATATAAAATTAAATTCAGCTGTTAA
>Ga0307988_1001698_pt1 | contig 11914 bp, 9 predicted proteins | sample EllFjometagen183_FD_203166 | JGI IMG/M metagenome (GOLD analysis project Ga0307988, IMG submission 203166) | Marine microbial communities from Ellis Fjord, Antarctic Ocean - #183 | ecosystem: Environmental > Aquatic > Marine > Unclassified | place: Southern Ocean | collected 2014-10-08 | reverse complement strand
TAGCATTTAATCGCTTTAACTAAATTTGTAGTAGAAACTTGAAAGGGAGGTTGTTGATTCAGCTTCCCTTTTTTTTTATCTGTTAAATGGGTAAGTATATTTCGAAAGTATTTCCTTTATTTATTTCACTCATTACATTTATTATACCTTTATGTTGGGAAATAATACCAAACGTTGTTGATAAACCAAGTCATGTTCCCTTATTCATTTCTTTTGTTGTGAAATACGGTTCGAAAATACGATTAAGGATATCTAAACCCATTCCATATCCTGTATCTGAAATGCTCAGCAGTACATAATTACCTGGTTTTGCCCAATTGTTTTCATAGCAAAAAGTGTTATCAAGTTTTGCTTTTTTTAATGAAATGGCTATAGTTCCTCCATCCGGAATTGCATCTTTTGTGAATGACGAAATTGAGCTTCGAGCAATTTTTGATCGGTAATATTATGAGTATGAACTATGGCGCCATTATATATACCTTTTTCATCATATAGGGCTGATGCAATTCGTCGAGTGCAAATTATTTCATTGGCAAGTTTATGTTTAAATTCAAAACGATTTTCCTTATTTGAGACGGCATTCTGCATTTTAATGTTAATATTCTCATCACTTAAAATGTTAATATCACGTATCTTAAGCTTAAGCATTTCATCTCTCGAATAACCATAAAAATTACGACATGCATTGTTTTTCAGCTTTTTTCTTTTCCGATATATCAAGAATGATTCCTTGAAAATGAGTAATATACCCTTTACTACTACGGATAATAATAATCCGCTTATCAACCCAAACAATATCTCCATTTTTTTTAATTCTTCTTAAAGTTTCAAAGCCATCCATAACTGGCATTTGTATATCTAAAAGGACAAGTGATATATTATTACTTGTTAGTTTTAAAAGAGCTTCCTCACCAGATTTGGCACTTATACATATTACGTTAAGCGTTGATAATATTTCTTTAAATACAACTAGATTAGCAGGTTTGTCATCAACTAACAATATTTAATTTTTCATTATTAGTAGGCTTTGTTAAAAATTGGTTACTGTAATTGTAAAAATAAAACTTTTTTTTACTGGTTAATATCCATGAAATGATTTTAGTTGTACCACTTTGTATTGTTTACGTTAATTAGCGGTAAGGATAGCAGTGTTAGCTTGTTAAAATAGCTACTGCTACTTTTGTTTGTAAACGGAGGCTGACGCAGAAAGCCCACGTATTACTTAAAAAAGTACAGTTGGTATGAAACAACTAAAAACGAATAGCCTGCTCGACCGCCCAATTAGGAAAAGAAATTATAGTATTAATCAATTACAATTCCTTCTTCGTAATATGTAACACTTTCTAGTTTACCTTTTGCATTATACCATTTCTCAGAACCGTGTTTTAAATTATTTATATATTCAATTTCACGCATAATGGCGCCATTAGGATACCACGCCTTTTGTAATCCGTTACCTTTTATATAGTTACCAGTTCCAATAATTTCTCCATTTTGATTATAATATAACCACCGTCCAGAAAACAGACCATGGTCATAATTCCCTTTTATTTTCATCTTTCCTGAAGGATACCACAATGTGTATTTACCAGATAATGTATCATTTATGTAATTTTCTTCGGAAATAATATTTCCAAAATTGTCATATACCAATGCTTGACCATCAAGCATACCATTTATATAATATGATCGTGATTCATAAAGCCCATTTTGATGCCACCTGATAAGTGGACCGTTAATAATATTGCCAGCATAAAAAACTTCTTGTTCTTTTTTACCGTTTTCGTAATACCATGTTGCTAAGCCATTTAGCTTATCACTTTTATAATTTAACTCTGATTGAATATTACCATTATCCCAATACTTTTTACGATTATCATTACAACTTGTGATAAATATTGATAGCATAAGTAATAATGATGCTATTCTCGTAAAATTAGTCATATGGGTTGATTTACTGTTTCTTAATAATAATTTCATCAGGTATTTTATAAATTGACATATCATTCATTTTAAGAAAATTCCAGTAATTATTTTCAAAATTATTTGTACTACTTACTTTTTTAAAATGAAACTCTGTTTTAATCATTTTCATGGGATAATGCTCAAGGCATTTGTTAAAATTGTCTCCAAGGTTAAAAAGTGAGTTTAAAAAATAATATGTAATATCAAATCCGGAATATGCGAATTCATCTGGTTCAGATTGATATGTATTTCTAAACTTATAAATAAAGTCTTGAGTTTTTTCATCATCAAAGTCAATATAATTAGATGAGAAATAGCTTAAATTTAAGTTGTTCATTTTAACATTATTCAAATTGCTTATACGTTCCCATGTTGGCATTCCAATTAGTTGAATATTAAATGTATCACGACTTTCATTTATGCGATTTAATACATCTAGTACAAATGATTTTTTGGTTCCGTAAAGTATAACAAGATTATTACGTATGGGAGATGCGTTTTCTAGAAAAGGATGCAAACTATCAGTAGCATAATTTATCCTAATAAGGTTATTGGTAATAAAAGTGCTGTCAGATATAGTGTTTTCTAATATTTCAGGATAAATATTTACGCCTTCAAAAATATATTGAGGAGGTGTTGTTGTTATATCAAAAAGAGTATCGCGTTGAGCTACAGCAAATGATAGGTCAAAGAGATTTTGGTTACTTATTTTGATTTGTGGTTCAAGTGTTGACTTTATTCCATTACTTACTTCAATAACATTATCAGCATCAATATATGAAGTTTGGGATATTAGAAAAACCTTGCTACTTTTTGCAAATTTACTGATATATGATTCAATAATAGGTACTTGACAAAAATTATTTGGCTTAATCTTAATCACAGTACTGTAATTATTTACAATGGCTTCACGATATGAAAGAGGGTTTACAATTGGGATATTAAAATTACCGGCATATAACGCAACCTGATTAAAGCTGTTATTGTAGAACGGACCAATTATCAAATTCATCGTCCGTAATTCTCTTTTCTGTAATACTTTTGCAGTTTTGGTGAGGTTCTTATCAACATCATATACATACATTTCTACTTTCATGCCTTGCTTGGAGATAGAATCAAGAGCAATTAAAGCACCTTCATAAAATTTAATAAATCGGAAAGGAATAAAATGCTTTTGAGGTGATAATAGAAACTGTTCAACATTTAAACTATCTGCTTCTTCAAGTGAAAATGGCACCATTAAAGCTACTTTAAAAATTTGGTTCGTGTCAGGCGAGTAATCGCAGTTATCTGATGTAATAGCAATATTTTTGGGTTTGTTATGCTGATCAGGAATTACAATAAACTTATTTTCTTCAGGAATCAGAGGGGCAATTATAGCATGTTTACCCACAGGAATTTTCACTTCATCATTTTTATAAATACGCTTCCCAATTGTTGGATTAAACTCATTTATTTGATAAACAGGTACACGATATAATTTAGCTAATTTGCTAGTTCTAGAATTATAATCAACTTTATGGATTATGTAAGGCTTGCTTATTTTTTTTTTTGGAACAATTATTATTTGTCCAGTTTTTATTGCCGTAGTAAGCCCTATATTAGCTTCTAGTATTTCAGCAACAGTAACTCCGTATTCTCTACCGATGCTGTATAGTGTCTCTTTCTTCTTTACTTTATGCTTAATCGTTTCCAGTTTTATCTTTACTGTTGATGGTTGCGCTTCATTATTTTTTATATCTACTGTGGAATCAATTATTTTAGGCTTTTTTGAATTGCTTGATGCTTTTCCAGTTGTTGATTGTAATTTTGTTTTATCAGGAATGCGCAAACGGTCACCTTTAGTTACACTATTTCCTAAACCATGATTTGCAGATTTGAGTAAATTAACATCTATATTGTATTTAGCTGCAATGCTTATGGTTGTTTCACCAAGAATTACAATATGCCTATAATCTTTAATAACTGGTATTTCGGGATTAAAACTAACAGTTTCTGATTTTGGTTTTTGAGGTTGAGATATTTTTGTTTCTGGCTTTTTATCTTGAGTTCCTGATAAACCATATGTGTTTCTATTGTAGTTTGAGGTATTTGTTTTAGATTGACTTTTTCCATCTAATATGTCAAAAGCTTCTTTTACAGGAATTTTAACATATTCACCTTCTCGCAAAGGGGATTGTAAATTTGGATTAGCTTTAATGATGTATTTTTCGGGGATTAAATATATTGAACTAATGTGCTTGAAAGTTTCATTTCTGGCAGCAACATGGTAAAAAAAATCGTAATTTGCGGTAACCACATCATTTTTGAGCTCTGTCTCTTTGTTTATCGTGGGAATAAATAATTTTTGCTCAATACTTATACCTTGCTTTGAATTAGGATTTTCAAAATATATTTCATCAGTAGAAACATCATATACTTTGGCAATTGAGTAAATAGTTTGCCCCTTTTCAACCGTATGTATGTAGTAGTTTCTTCCGTTGTTGGATTCTATTATTTCTGACTTTGGAATAAAAATAACCTGTGCATTTGCAGCAAGAAGAAAGTAAGCAAAAAGTGTGGTTAAAAATATTTTTTTCATATTTATAATTAATCAATATCAAAAATACTAAACTAATTTGAACTATAACGTAATTAATGCGTTATTTATGATACAATAGTTTGTTAAGTTTCTTTCACCGCAAAGGCACAAAGGCGCAAGGGTTTTATTATTAGGGTGCAAATGATTCAATTAATAATTTTTAATTTAATCTCCTAGCTCCCTATTTGAAATCAAAAAATTAAACAAGGATCAGTTTAAACGAATAAATAAATTTTACTTGCTTGATATTCAGTTATGCAATCTATGCAAGTAAATTTGCGCAGGCTAATTATTTATTCCCATTCAATTGTGGCAGGTGGTTTTGAGCTAATATCATAAACAACCCTGTTAACTCCAATTACTTTATTTATTATTTCACTTGACACTTTAGATAGATAATCATACGGTAGTTTCGACCAATCGGCAGTCATACCATCAGTAGACTCAACAGCTCTAAGAGCTACAACATTTTCATAAGTTCTTTCGTCTCCCATAACTCCAACCGACTGTACAGGTAGTAATATAGCAGCAGCCTGCCATACTTTGTTGTATAGTCCAAAGTCCTTCATGTTTTGAATGTAAATATGGTCAACTTCTTGGAGTATTTTTACTCTTTCTCGAGTAACTTCACCTAAAATTCTAATTCCAAATCCTGGACCAGGAAAAGGATGCCTGTCAATAATAAATGAAGGCATTTTTAATGCACGACCTATGCGTCTTACCTCATCTTTAAAAAGAGTATTTAATGGTTCAACAACTTTTAATTTCATATAATCAGGTAACCCGCCAACATTATGATGCGATTTTATTGTTGCCGAAGGTCCATTTACAGAAATAGATTCAATAACATCAGGATAAATAGTACCTTGTGCTAACCAATTTACATTCTGAATAAGGTTTGCCTCTTGATCAAAAACCTCAATAAATGCATTTCCAATAGCTTTTCTTTTCTTTTCAGGATCGGTAATTCCCGATAGCGCATTCATAAATTTATCAGTGGCATCAACACCTTTAACATTTAGCCCTAAATCCTTGTAAGAATTTAAAACTTCTTCAAATTCATTCTTTCGTAATAAGCCGTTATCCACAAATATGCAATACAGGTTGCTACCGATAGCATTATGCAGAAGAACTGCTGCAACTGATGAATCAACACCTCCTGAAAGACCAAGTACAACCTTATCGTTGCCAAGTTTTTTACTGAGAGCTGCGACTGTTGACTCAATAAAAGAATCAGGAGTCCAGCTTTGAGAACATCCACAAATATTAACAAGGAAATTACTTAATAATTTAGTTCCTTCTTTGGTATGATATACCTCCGGGTGAAATTGGATCCCGAAAGTATCTTCATTATCAATTTTAAACCCTGCAACTTTTACATTTTCTGTACTTGTGGTAATTTTAAAATTTTCGGGGATTTCCAGAATGGTATCTCCATGGGACATCCAAACCTGAGTATTATCAGTTATTCCATTTAAAAGTGTACATGAATGATCAATAAAGCCAAGGTTTGCTCTTCCATATTCTCTTATTTTTGAAGGTTGTACTTCTCCTCCGAGTGATTGTGCTAGAAACTGAGCACCATAACAAACACCAAGTAAAGGTATCTTACCTTTAATATTAGATAAATCAGGTATTGGAGCCTTATTATCCTGTACCGAAAAAGGACTTCCTGATAGAATAACACCCGCAACATCTGATAATGATTCAGGAATTTTATTGTATGGGTAAATTTCACAATATACGTTTAGCTCTCTAACTCTACGAGCAATAAGTTGGGTATATTGTGAGCCAAAATCTAAAATTAAGATGGTTTCTTTCATGTGTGTAATCTAATATGTTAATTGATTATGCCAGTAGGTAATGCAAAATCAATTTTTTACATGTTGCAAAGGTAGTTTGTTTTGTGATAAGGTATAAAATATCAAAAAGCAAAAATAAATAAATTCAATATTTAATATTGTTTTATATCTTTGAAATATATTAAATCACAAAAAAACTAGCTATTATGGCAAAAAGAAAAAGAAAATTACGTAATAAAAAAAAGAATAATTCATTTAACATATTTATTGTTGTAGTAATTATTTTAGCATTGGTGTCGTTTGCAATTAGTTATTTTGTTATGCAGACTGATTCTGAGATTGTTAATGATACTACTAATACTGAAGTGCCAAATACAAAACCCGCAATAATTAAAGAAACTAATCAAGTAAACTCTATTCTTGATGGAACATGGGCAAGTTATAATGATGGTGCAATGTTAACAATTACTGGGCATAAGTTTTCAATTGAACTGCCATCAGTGGAAAGTAGCGTTTTGGCATCAGGTACGGTGGAAGTGGTTGATAACACTATTACGTTTGTTTATACTAATAATAACTCCAATTGTAGAACTACACCAGGTGTGTACAAATTTATTGTTGTAAATGAGGAAGTTACCTTTGTGAAAGAAAGTGATAGCTGTGGAAGCAGGGTTGGTTTACTGGTTGCTACTTGGTTTAAAGTATAGTTTTTGTAGTACTACTGCAATTTTAGTGGTATAATAAAAATGATAATTGTAATATGTATATTATATTAAAATATTGGCTAGAAGTCAGAAGATAGAAGTCAGAAGTTCAAACACTTCCGTCTTCGGACTTCCAGCTTCTGACAAATAACCAAATATAATAAGAAATACTGATTATTTAATTAACCATTAAAATCATAGTAGAACCATTAATTTCTAAAGCAAAAATACGGTGGGGAAGAAAGATTTGAAACTAAATAACTGTGAACTTAAGAATTGGATGTGTGAATTGTGTTATCAGCAATTTTTTATTAAGGAGTAATTTGGTATAATGCCAACTGTAGCAAAAAAAAAGCAGTCTACTCAAAAAGTAACCTGCTTTTTCATATCAAAGTGAAAAAAAATTATCTCACAATTTTAATATCTTTAACTTCCTCAAGTTTTACAGTACCACCATCATTACCCCATGCGTTAAGCACATAGTTAATTACAGCAACAGCATCTTCGTGTGTATCAACTTGAAACGGCATAGGCATGCTATAAACAGCACCATTAACTGTCATATCTTCGTGTGAGCCATTAAGTACTTGCTCAACTGCACGTTTTTTATCAGCAAATAAGTAATCAGATCCTTTTAAAGGAGGAAATGCACTAGGAATACCCATACCAGTAGCCTGATGACAGGCTAAACATTTTGTTGTATATATTTTTGCACCAACTGGGTATTTTGCATCTGCAGGGTCATCATCAGGTGTAACCATAATTACATCATTATTATTTACAATAGTGGTATAAGATGAAAAGCCAAATGAAATTGATATTGCAACGATTAGCGAAATACTTAATAGAATTGTGTTAATTTTTTTCATATTTACTTTATATAATTAATTTTGTGCAAAGCTACTAAAGTTATCGTAATAATTTTAAATATAATGTTCAGTGATTATTGTAAGAGTATCTAATTATTTAATTATTCTCAAAACAAACTTTCTTCATCAAGTGCATAAAATCTTTTGTCCCACCACCATTTCGTATGACTTCAAGTAATTTCATGTCATTTTTCGTAAAGATAGAGCCGAAAATTGTATGTATATTATTGTATTTAAACATATCTGCATCAAGAATAGTTGATGGACCTAAAGTATAAATCTTACAATTATTAATAGTGGAATTTACAATATCCAAAAAAGTATTATTAAAAACAGAAGTAGATGTAAGTATAACAACATCTGCGCTTGCCAGATACTCTCTTTGATTTTTAATGTCGATTATTGCATCATTATCACTTTTTAAGTCGAAAATTGAAAGGTTAATTGCTGCTTTTTTAAATTTATCAGTTAGTGAGCCAAAAAAACCAATCATTACAATATTCTTGAATTTGTTAAAATCTATTTCATTAAAAATATCAATTTGTTTTTTATATTCTCTATCATAATTTAACAATGCATTATAATAAGCAGTTGCTACAATACGATGAGATATAGACGTACTATTAAAATTTGATAATTCGTCTATGGTTGTGTTAACATTGCCCTTTAAGGTTGAACAAACTCCAATATTTCCATTGTTAAGTTGTACAGCTACATATTTCTTTCCACAAATTATTTCTTTAATTTGTGATGTTTTAATGCCTAACTTATTGTAGTAGTGTTTAATTGGTTCTTGCATTTCGCATCTATTATTTTATCTCAAAAATATGTAGTAGGTATAAATTGAAGAATATAATGCACAAATGTATAAATAATTAAATAGAGGTATTCAAATAAATACTTAGATTAATTAATGGTTAATCATTACAATATACAAATTACATAAAGAGAATAGCTTATGATAATATTTTTGCCACAGATTCACAGATTATTTCTTAGTAATTATTATGATAATAAGTTTTTTACAGAAATTGCTCAGATTAATTATATCTGTCTTCGACAGATATTGTCTGTGAAATTTTATTAAATCAAATATAATTTAATATTAATCTGTGGCTTATTATTACAAACTTTTACAATTAAAATGATAAGTAATTATTTGAACACCTCAGTAATTAAATATTTGTCGAATTTTTATTATTTTCATTTAATCATTCAATCATTATACCATTGTACCATTACACCATTACACCATTATACCATTACACCATTACACCATTAACCATCCATCCATTCATAAAAAAAAGCACCCCCAATTTCTTAGAGAATGCTTTTTATAAAATTATTCTTTAAAAAATACTAGTCTTCTTGATGTGGAGCAACCATCTCTAATACTTCAGGTAAATCCATACCAATTTCTTTAAGGTGTGATATTTTAGGAACACCATTTTTAGTCCAGCCTCTTCTTTTATAAACTGCGTCTAATAGTTTTTCATACTGATCTTCACGAAACTTACGAACGATATCACGCTTTTCTTCACTGGATTTTCCTACCGGATCAATACCAATTATATCTTTCATTTGAGTGTCATAACGTTCGGCTCTCGATTCATATTCCTCAATGGTAACAGGACCAGCAGCACGATATGGCTGTGCATCGTCTTTGCGAACACCATAACCTCTTCTAAGGTTGAATATACGCTGATAATTGTACACTCTTTCCGACTGAAGAATCATTTCTTTGTTGTCGATATTACCACCAGTTACAGCGTTATATATTGTTATATAGTTATCAACATGTTCCGGAACTTTTGCTGGTTCATCTGCTTCAGCATTAGTTAGAGGCTCCACATCATTCCATGGAAGTTTGCACAAACCCATTAACCCAAACCATGTACGAAACATTGGGAAATAATGTAATGCTTCTGCCTTATCTTCAAATGTAGGTATCTGGTTATTAACCATATCCATAAATATAAGCCAGGCTTCGTCATGCTGAGGACCTTTGTTTGTCATTGCAAAACCACCTTGCTGAGCCAACGATTCTTTTGAAATATATTCTGAATATTCTAAGCCTTTATTTTCCATTCCAATATCCTGCAAGAATGCAGCATCGCCCCATCCTTTATCAGCAAACATTTTTTTCATCTGGCGTACGCCAAGTCCTGCAATAAGACCAAATCCTTCGCCACGTGCAAGCTGATGTAATACTTCCATTGCTGAATCAGAATTTCCAAAGTTTAGCTTTAGTCCTCCGGTTCTTTCCTCATTAAGAATACCATTTTCATAGCATTCCATAACAAACGCCATCAGCGTTCCCCACGAAATTGTACAAATTCCATAAGTGTCGCAATAAAAGTTTGATTCAATAATGTAATCAGGATTAAAAATTCCGCAATTAGAACCTAAGCCACCTGCATTTTCATATTCTGGGCCGTCAACAATAACTTTTTGTCCGGCATAAGGTCCTGTTCTAAGCAAGTAATTATCAACCCCTTTTGCGCAAGCCATATTACAGCCAATCCAGCAACCATCAGGTATACCTTGTGTGAATCTACGCTTCCACTCTTCCGAATCAATGTTTTTTATATCAGGATGACTACCAAATTTATAATTGTTAGTTGGCAGAAGGTCATAATCATTCATAATTTCAACAAGGTGAGCAGTACCTTTAGTTTTCATTTCGCACTGATCATCATCAAGGTCGCGCATCTCTTTGTTGAATGTTTTTCCCCGTTCCATAATGGCTTTGAGGTCAACAACATTATTCAAATTCCCTTTAACACCAGGAACTTTACAAACAAGAGCTTTAATGTTTTTATCTCTAAAAACTGTCCCGATACCACCACGACCGGCTTGTTTTAAACGAACAAGTTTACGTTTTACATCAAAAAAGCTAAAGTTAAGCATTCCAATTAGTGAGTGATCAGCAGCTTTACCAGCCGAAACCACAGCAATATTTTTTCTGTCTCTATCATCGTCAGCATACATTTCTGTAAGTTGCTCTGCCAGTACATGACTGTCTACAGCTTCTTCAGGAGCTTCAATAATTTCAATTTTGCCATTTACGCCATCAATAAAAATAATTATTTCTTTTTCGGCTTTACCTTGAAGTTCAAGAGCATCAAACCCTGAGAATTTCAAAAATGGACCAAAATATCCACCAACATTACTGTCAATTATCGAATCAGTCAGAGGCGATATACTAACAACCAGTGATTTACCTGTGCCCGAATATTGAGTGATTCCGCAAATGGGACCACCGGCAATAATAATTTCATTTTCAGGGTCATTCCATTTGGTGTCGGGCGTAGTTGCATCCCATAAATATTTTAACCCATATCCTTTCCCTCCAATAAACTTTTCCCTCATTTCCTGCGGAACATCTTTCTCAACTATGTTGTTGTCTCCCACATTAATATAAAGTGTTTTGTTAATATACCCCTTGTCAATTGGGGTAATATTGTAATCCCATTCCTTCAACAATTTGTGCTGCTTTTTAATCTTTTCTATATCCATGATTAGGCATTTATTTGATACAAATTTTACGTTTTAATCAAAAAACAAAAATATGTATTTTTACTTACAAAATTGCTAAAAACCCTAATAATCAGTTATGCAAAATGATGCATATCGATTTTTTTAATATTTTTTGTGGGGCGGACGGTCAGTCATTACGTTTGTAGTTATTTCGTGCCGATTATGTTTTTGTAAAGCAATCCGGGGGCTTCCTTCGTCAGCCTCCTTTTGCTAACAAAAATCATATCGCCACTTCAATAATCTACCACTGCATTCCTTGCCGCGGCTGATTCTAATATTTAGTTTATGCTGTTATTATTTCTTTTGTTTAGTTATTTTTAATTTGATTTTTCAACCTCGTATGTTTGCAAAGTTAAAGAAAAGGAGCCATTAATCACTAATTCTGTATTTTAGTTTTTTAATGGGAGAAGGTAGGAGAGTTATTTCAACCTAGATACATTTTAGAATGATATC
>Ga0307988_1001696_pt1 | contig 11922 bp, 9 predicted proteins | sample EllFjometagen183_FD_203166 | JGI IMG/M metagenome (GOLD analysis project Ga0307988, IMG submission 203166) | Marine microbial communities from Ellis Fjord, Antarctic Ocean - #183 | ecosystem: Environmental > Aquatic > Marine > Unclassified | place: Southern Ocean | collected 2014-10-08 | reverse complement strand
TTGTGGAAGATGTAACCGCCGACAAGCCAGACTAACAATGATAATAGAACTGCTAGAGCAAGTGAGATATTCAAACTTAATTCATCTGCTCCGCTGGATTTAGTAATAGCCATGGTCATAATTATAGCAATACTCCCTGGACCGGCTAACAAAGGAATACCCAGAGGAACAACCGCGCATGAACCTTGTTTATCTATTTTATCTGCTTCTTTCATATAGCCTTCTATGCTCAAAGTACAATTAACCATCTCAAAACCTATTTTGAAAAGGATTATTCCTCCGCCTATTTCAAATGATGATAAGGTTAGACCAAAGAAATTCATTAAATTAGATCCCAGCCATATAAAAGCACTTAATAGTATCAAAGCAGTTATATTACCAATAATAGCTGAATTGATTTTCCCTTTAATAGATTCATTTTTGGTCAATGCTAGAAACAAGGGCAAGGTTCCAAAGGCATTTAATAGAAAGAATATGGTTGTCGTATTTTTCAAGTATTCCATGATAATATAATTCCTGTTCTAAAAGTCTTTATCTGATTTTGCGCCTTCGCATTCTTCCTGCCAATTCTCAAAATTCCAACGATACGGAAAATCTCGACACTGCTTGGGTTTGACCGAATTTATCGCACATCCCACCGGGTCCTCAATGAAAAAAATGCAGCTTCCGTCTTCTTTTTCGATCAAACTTAAATTCCGGCGATCTTCAGTAACTTTCGTGTATTTGCTGGTGAAGAAATGCAATTCCAAGCCTAAATAATCAGCAATCTCTTCAGCTTCTCCATCCTGCAAACGGACATAACCGGACCATCTACAACAAGTTCCACAGCGTTTACATGTAAAATTTTTCATAAACGACCTAAATAAAAAAAACAGGGTATCGCATCAAGCCATACCCTGAAAATTATTTTAAATAAATTATCCTTAAAGATCTTCACCAGTCAAATCGTCATCTTTTAAGTCAATGAAGAAAATACCTGTAATAAAATCAGCAATCTCAATAGGATGAATAGCAACTGAAGTCGCAATTCCCAATGAAAGACTTCCGCCTAATGCCCAGTAGTCGCGTGCTCCATTATATGGCTCATAAAGACGCTGGCTCGGTAATGGAAATCCGTCTTCGTCAATTGTAAACGGTAAAACTAAACGGCTTTGTCCATCACGATCAAGTCTTACACGGTTAAACATCGCAAATGAAATATCATAACCGGTTTCACGGCAAACTCCATATTGACGGTTGCAGCCTTTGACCATAAGAACGTCTGCTCCAACTCCGCCGCCAAAAGCAAAACCGCGAGTCGCGTGTAATTCTGCTCTAGCAACAGGACCAATACCAACACTGACAGTAAATACATCCAAAGCGTCCATAATGCGGTTAGGGAAATAAAGAGCCATTTTGCTCATAACATCATCTGCTTTGGCATCAAATCCAGCAGTTCCCAGCATCATCACACAAACCAAAATAAACATTATTTTTTTCATAACCATTACTCCTGACTTATTGATTGTTTTTATGAAATATATTATCACCTACAAATAAAGTAACCAAATATTGTTAATATGCAAACAATAAATAATATTATTTTACATAAATCAGCTAAGTTTCAACTCGACAATATTATTATAATTCTTGATAATCTATAACTTAAAGTGTTTATTTGCTTGAAATTAAGAGATATATACCTATTGTAATTGTCTGTATATTTATAGAGTTTTATTAATTATATTTACTTGAAGGTTGTACTCATGATGCAAACAAAAGGTCTTAAAGATGTAACAACTAAGCTCCGTGAGATATATAATCGCGCGCTGGATGCCGGCAGAAAAAAGAATTGGGATTACGCAATTGAACTAATGCTCAACGTTCTGGGAAAAGAGCCAACCTTTCAAGTTGCTCGTAAAGAATTACGCAAAGTTGAGGCTGAAAAATCAAACAAGCTGGGCTTTGTCTCGAAATTAATAGCTAAGCTAAAGGCTTCTTTTAAAGTTCCTAAACTTAGAATCCTTGCTAAAAAATCCCCAATGAAGGCAGTTCTAGAATATGAAAAACTTTTAGGCAAAAATCTTTATAACAATACTGTTTTGAATGCCCTTGCTGATGCCGCGGCATCCAAAGAAATGTATTATATCAGCATTGAGGCTCTTGAAATTATTCATGACAAACATCCTAAGAATGAATCTAATTTACGCAAATTAGCCGGATATTATCAAGATGTTAAAGACGGCATGGCATACCTGCAGATTTTTCAGGAAATCGGCAATATGCATTCGAATGACCTTACTGTACAAGCTGAAGTCCGCTCCGCACTGGCCTATTCAACCATGCATAAGGCAAGCTGGGAAAAAGAAGGCACTACGCAGGAAAAAGCTCATAATAAAGAAAGTGGCGCAGCTGAACAAATCGCGGAAGGTTCTCTTCATGATGAAAATCAGGCTGCAGTACTCGTCGAAAAATATACAAAAGAACTTGAAACTAATGACTCTTCTGAAATCCGCCGCAAGCTGGCGGAAGCATATTGCATGCTTAAAGAATACGAAAAAGCAATCGAACAACTTAATGCTATTCAGGAAAACCTTGGTTCAATGGATCCGGCTGTCGATAAACTCATAGAAGCCGCATACATTGCTAATATTGGCGCCAATATAAAAGAACTTTCTGACAATCCGACCCAATATGAAGCTCCTGAAGAACAAATCGTTGACTTACAGCAACACCGCATTCAATATCGTTTAAAACGCGCCAAGGAACGTGTTGATGCTTATCCTAATGATACACAACTGCATTATGATATGGCATTAATGCTCTTTGAAACAGAAGATTATGATGGTGCGCTTGAAGAATTTCAGAATGCTCGTAAAAATCCACAACGCAAGCTCTCATGTGTTCTCTACATCGGACGCTGTTTTGAAAAGAAAAATCAATTTGATATGGCTGTTGACCAATTTAAAGAAGCTCTTGCGGGAATGCAGGATAAGTCAAATGAAAAAATGGAGACTCTGTACTATCTCGGTATTGCCCATGAGGCTCTTGAACAAAATGATAAAGCTTTAGAGAATTTCAAAGAGATTTATCAGCATAATATTAATTATAAAGATGTCGCACAACGCATCCAGAAACATTACAAATAAAATATATTTGTAATTTTTGAGTTTGTAGAGTATATTGTTTGCTTAGATGAATAAATGTCTCAATATTATTATGCATGAGAAATTGAGCAAAGGAGTTTAAATGGCTGATAACACAAATACAACTGATACTAGCAGTGTCTCAAAAATGGATGACACTAGGACCCGTAAGACCTTGAAGCTTAAGCCTGTGGGAGAAAAAACAGAAAATGATATAAAAGCTCCGGTTGTCGACCCTCTGACAATGAGAGATACTGAAACCGGACCGCTCGCCACAATGGATGATACCCGTACTCGTAAAACCGTTAAACTTAAAGCAACAAAAGATGGATTTGCCATAGCAGACACCCCAAAGGCTGACTTAAAGCCAGTTGTTGATCCTCTGACAATGCGGAATACTGAAACCGGACCGCTCGGTGCGATGGTCGATACACGCACACGCAAAACCGTCAAACTGAAACCTCTAAAAACTGCAGGCGATAAACCTGGAGAGCCAATACCAACTGCCCCAGTGGCAGAAAAAACTCCAGCAGTTGAGCCTGAAGGTGCTCCGAAAACTTTGCAAGACACCAGTACCAGAAGAACTCTCAAACTTAAAGCGGTAAAACCTGGAGAAGCTAGTAAAGCAACAGTTCCAGAAGGTGGAAATCTACAGGATACTAATACTAGAAAAACACTCAAGCTTAAAGCAGTAAAACCTGGAGAAGCTCCAACTTCAGGGGATGGGAATCTAAAAGATACTAATACTAGAAAAACACTCAAGCTTAAAGCGGTAAAACCTGGAGAAGCTCCAACTTCAGGAGATGGGAATCTAAAGGATACTAATACTAGAAAAACACTCAAACTTAAAGCGGTAAAACCTGGAGAAGCTTCAACTCTAGCTCCAGCGGGTGGAAATCTGCAGGATACCAATACTCGTAAAACACTCAAGCTTAAAGCGATAAAACCTGGAGAAACAAAAGAAGCCGGAAAAGTTCCAACTATAACTCCTGCTGATAAAAAAGCTCCAACTTTAACTCCTGCTGATAAAAAAGCTCCAACTTTAACTCCTGCTGATAAAAAAGTTCCAACTTTAACTCCTGTGAGCACCCCCGCAGCTCCAGCCCCGGCTGCAGATAATGAACAAGATTTTGATGATACTCGCACAAAAAATGTTCAAGCGATTCCATCAAAGGAAACCAGAGGAATAAACTCTGCACCCGTGGCGAACAGTGCTGTAGATGATGATACTATCAAAATTGAACGCCCGAAAAAGAAAGCTGACGTAATGCCGATGCCTTCACTAGGTGCTCCGGCCGCGGCTAAAACTGTCAACAATAAAGAAACTGTAAAATTGCGCCCATCCGCAGCCATTAAAAAAGATGGTCCCGGAGAAGCAACTACAGCAAAAGCCTCAAAAGAAACTATTAAACTTTCTCCTCCTGGAGCAGCAAAAAAAGAAGAAGCTCCTGTCGCAAAAGCAAAGGCTGAGGAAGAAGAACCTAAAAAATCTAAATTGACTATTGGCAAAGTTCCTCCTCCAAAAACTACACCTAAAGAAGATGCGGAAGCGGAAGCACCTGCTGGCGGTAGCGGATTAAAATTAAAATCCATGGCACCTAAAATTGAAGCTCCACGTGCCGCGGCTGACCAGGAAAAAATCAAAGGAATTAAGAAAAATAAGAAAAGCGGCGGCAGCCAGGCATCAATGTTCTATACTGCAGTAGCCGTGATTACTTTCGTATTAGTCGCTTTCAGCGCATTAGTAACCACTTCTCAGTTTTTTGAACTTTGGGATACAGAAAATCCGGTTGGAGTACAAATTATTCCTATAGTTAAAGATGTGATGAAAGAATTGGTAAAAATGATATAAACAAACTTTTGCATGGGAGATTGTATAAAAACAATCTCCCATTTTTTTTTGGAGATAATAATGCAAATTAAAGGTCTTATATTTGATATGGACGGCACCCTAACAGTGCCGCTTATAGATTTTAAAGAAATCAGAAAGGAACTATCTATCCCTTCCTCCGGTGGAGACTTAGCTAAGATTATAGCTTCATGGCCGGAACCACGACGTACTCAGGCATGGAAAATAATTGAAAAATACGAGATTTACGCTATTGAAAACAACTGTCTGCAAGAAGGCGTCGAAGCTGCACTCGAACGTTTTGCGAAAGCCAATATCCGTTTAGCGATAATTACCAGAAATACAGCTCGCAGCACTGAAGCCTTGTTGAAAAAACTCTCAGTTGAGTTCGATCCAATTTTGACTCGTGAGTTTCCGTATATAAAACCTGCTCCGGAACCGGTATTGCATATTCTTGATTCCTGGCAGATCAAAGCGGATGAATGCATTATGGTCGGTGATTATATCCATGATATAGAATCCGCCAACGCTGCCGGAGCGTTTTCGTGCTATTTCAAAAATCCTGATGTAAAACACTGGTATGAAGAAGCCGATTTTACAGTAAGTTCATATCAAGAATTGGAAAATCTGGTTTTTAATAAAAGCTAAAGAGCTTTAGCTCTAATAAAGAGTTTGCTTTTATATTTTTTACAGCTAAATTGACTTAATACAAATAAACCTTGAAGGTATATAAGATGAAAGAACTTTTTGGAACGGATGGCGTCAGAGGAAAAGCTAACCAATATCCTATTACTGCTGAACTTGCTCTACAGCTTGGCAAAGCGACTGCGCATGTTTTCGGTGCCGCGGGAATGGGATTACGCAAAGCTATACTTGGTAAAGACACCCGCCTGTCCGGTTATATGCTTGAAAACGCGATTACCAGCGGCATGCTCAGCATGGGAATGGATGTTATCGCGGTCGGGCCAATGCCCACGCCAGCAGTTGCGCATTTAACAAAATCAATGGGTGCTTCATGCGGTATTATGATTACCGCCTCCCACAATCCTGCCGAAGATAACGGAATCAAGATTTTTGGTCATGACGGCTTTAAGCTCCCCGATAAAATGGAACTGGAAATCGAAAAGCATATTTTGAGCGGCGAATTAAATTCTGATTCTATACCGCATTCACAGATAGGCAAAGCCTTCCGTATCGACGACGCGCGCGGACGTTATATAGAATTTGCTAAAGGTTCAATCAACAATCATAGCTTAAGAGGCTTAAAAATAGTTCTCGACTGCGCCAACGGCGCGGCATATTCAATGGCTCCACTGATTTTCCAGGAACTCGGTGCTGAAGTCATTGTCACCGCGGCAACTCCTGACGGACACAATATCAATGACGGCTGCGGTGCGACATACTCGCAATATGCTGGAGAACTGGTCAGAAAACACAATGCTGATTTAAGTATTTCTCTGGATGGTGATGCTGACCGGGTAATTTTCTGTGATGCAAACGGCAATGAAGTCAATGGTGACCGCCTTATCGGAATGGTCGCGCTCGACTTCAAACAGCGCGGAAGACTAGCGGGAAATTCTATTGTTGTTACCAGTATGAGCAATCTCGGATTGACCAAGGCAATGGAAAAAGCCGGAATCAATGTAATTCAAACTGATGTCGGCGACCGTTATGTGATCGAAGAAATGCGGAAAAACAATTTTAATGTCGGCGGCGAACAATCCGGTCATATTATTTTCATGGACTATGCGACGACCGGAGACGGTATCATCACCGCCCTGCACGTCCTCAAACAAATGATCAAAAATAATAAATCTTTAGCTGAATTAGCCTCTTTCATGGATGTTTACCCTCAACGTTTGGAAGGCATAACAGTTCAGGAAAAAATTCCTATCGAAGACATCCCACCTTTACGCGACACAATCAAAGATTGCGAAAAAGCCTTAGATGGTTTCGGTCGTACAGTCGTACGTTATTCCGGCACAGAAAACAAAATCCGCATCTTAGTCGAAGCCGAAAAGCAAAAAGACGTAGATTTCTGGACAAATAAGCTCTGCGACACAGCAAAAAAAGAATTGACTTAAGAAAAGTTTTTTCCTTAGAGCCTAAGCGCCTATTCAACTTTTTCTTGTGCAAAAGTTTGACTTTTGTGTATATAGCTGTATACTAAACACTTTTGCAGAATGAATTACTGTTCTTATGCCTTGACAATTTGTGTCTAAAAGGTCGGAATCCCTAGCCGGATATATTAATGTATGCTTACGTTTTGATCCTTGAAAAGATCGCTGCCGGTTATGTGAAATTTATTCATATAAAGAGCCAAAATGGTTCGAAATACTGACGTAAGCGTAGATAGTATAGAAGGTACAAAATGGAAAAAGATGTAAAGAATGATGTTGTACAGGACTGCGAGACTAAAAATGAATCTCCAGGTGCTGTGAAAGATGAGTTCGGTGTATTCGGACTTAATGAAAAATTAAATGAAGGTATTCGCAAGGCAGGTTTTAAAACTCCGAGCGAAATCCAAAGCGCGGTTATTCCACATATTATGGAAGGTCGCGACTTAATCGGACAAGCCCAGACCGGAACCGGCAAGACTGCGGCATTCGGCTTACCAGCGATGAACTCCATGACTTTTGACCGCGGCGTTGAAATGTTGATTATCGCTCCAACTCGTGAGTTGGCAATGCAGGTGAGTGATGAAATCTTCCGTCTCGGACAATTTGCCGGAGTTAAAACCGGTGTTGTGTGTGGTGGACAATCATATGCACGTCAGCTCAAGCTGGTTAATCATGGCGCAAATGTTATTACAGCTACTCCTGGACGACTTCTTGATTTACTCAGCGAAGGCAGACTCAACAATTTTAATCCTTCATTTATTGTACTTGATGAAGCTGATGAAATGCTCGATATGGGATTTTTAGATGATATTAAAGCTATATTTAAGCATCTCCCTAAACAACAACGCCAGACTCTTTTATTCTCAGCAACCATGCCTGAGCCAATCAAAAAACTGGCAAATACGATTTTAAACGACCCTATCTCTATCAAGACAACCAGTAATTCCGACTCTACCAGTGCGAATGTAGAACAGCTTTACTGCGTTATGGAAGAAAAAGAACGTCAAAACGCGATTATTCGTTTAATGGATGATTTATGTCCGAAAAAAGCGATTTTATTTTGCCGTACCCGTAGCGAAGTTGACCGTTTGAGTAATTCACTCGGCGGACGCGGCTTTAATGCCAAAGGCCTGCATGGAGACATGGAACAATCTCAGCGTAATGAAGTTATGCTCGCGTTCCGTAAAAGCCAGATCGATATTCTGGTCGCGACAGATGTTGCTTCACGCGGACTGGATGTACTGGATGTTTCGCATGTATTTAACTATCACATGCCTTTTGACACCAAAAGCTATATTCACCGTGTCGGTCGTACTGGTCGTGCCAGCAACAAAGGTACAGCTATAACTTTTGTAACTCCAATGGAGTTTCATCAGTTGAACCGTATTCAGAAACAAAGCGGAGCAAAAATTGAATTTACATTAATCCCGAGCCGTCAGGAATTGCGCAAAAACAGAATGTTCCGCATGATTGATACAGTTCGTGAAAAGAAAGTTGTTTCAGAAGGTATTGAAATGGTTCAACTTCTTGAAGAAGATATGGATTTGTCTGAAATTACCTATAAATTAGCTTCCATGCTTTTAGAAAAGCAAGGTGAAGCCGGACCGGAAAACATCGGTCTTGGCGAAAACGAGCTGAAAGATTTACGCAACAACCCTCGTCGCGGCGGTCGCGGTGGTGGCGGTGGAAGGAAAAAATTCCCACGTAAAGGCGGTAATCGCAGTGGCGGTGGCTACCGCGGCGGGAACAAACAAGGCGGTGGTGAATCTCGCGGCGGCGGCGAATCTCGCGGCGGTGGTGAATCTCGCGGCGGCGGTGAATCTCGCGGTGGTGGTGAATCTCGCAGTGGTGGCTCCGACGGTGGTTACCGTGGCGGAAACAAACAAGGCGGAAATAAATCTCGCAGCGGTGGCGGCGGAAAAGATTTTCGTCCTGGTGATTTCAAGAAAAAAAGCAGAGATTTCAGTAAATCAAAGCCTAAAAAGCGTAGAGAAGACTAAATCTTAAAGATTAAAGATTAATAAAATATATGAGGAACCTTGCGAGGTTCCTCTTTTTTTGCATTTTCATTGCATTTTGGTCATAGTGGTTATAATTTAATTATAACTGGAGATTTCTATGACTAAAACCGCTAAGAAAAAAACTATTGCAATAATGACCAGCGGCGGAGATGCCCAAGGCATGAACGCAGCCGTCCGGGCAGCAGTTCGCTGCGCTCTTGTACAAAATTGCAATGTCTACGCCATCTACGAAGGTTATCAAGGCATGGTCGATAATCTGATCAAACCAATGCAATGGGAAGATGTCTCGTCTATCATGCAGCACGGTGGAACGTCTATCGGTACTGCTCGATGCAAAGAATTCCGTGAATTTTCAGGTCGCCTGCGCGCTGCGGAAAACCTTTTGAAGCATGATATAGATCATTTAATTATAATCGGTGGAGACGGCAGTTTATCTGGCGCTGATGAATTCGCCCAGGAATGGCCGGAACTGCTCGCTGAATTATTTAAGAAAGGTAAAATTTCTGCTTTAAAGGTAAAACGCCATCCGAAATTAAATATTGTCGGCATGGTCGGTTCTATTGATAATGACATGGCAAATACTGATATGACTTTGGGAGCGGATTCCGCTTTACACCGCATCACCGAAGCCATTGACGCCCTGCGCAGTACCGCACATAGTCATCAAAGGATTTTCATCGTCGAAGTCATGGGAAGGAATTGCGGTTATCTCGCTTCAATGAGCGCGATTGCCACCGGCGCGAGTTACGCGTTTATTCCAGAATCCCCACCAGCTAAAGGCTGGGAAAAAAGCTTAGCCAAACGACTTCTTGCCGCCCATAAAGCCGGACGGCGAGATAGTATTATTGTTGTCTCCGAAGGCGCGCGCGATATGTATGGCGAGCCGATTAGTTCTAGTTACGTCAAAGAAGTTCTGGATAAAAACATGGGTATTGACTCCAGAATAACTATCCTTGGGCACGTCCAACGCGGCGGTACACCAAGTGCTTTTGACCGTTATCTAGGCACAATCAGCGGTGTCGCAGCAGTCAAAGAATTACTTAAAACAGATGCAAATGAATCTCAAATAATAGTCATGCGCAACAACCGCATCAAAGCAGTTTCTTTACAGGAATCTGTTGCCAAGACTCGCGCGATTGCCGCCGCTATCAAATCTGGTAAATTCCAACAGGCAATGCAGTTACGCGGCAGCGGCTGGGAAATTATGAACTCTATTCTTGAGACTTTGAGTTTACCAAAAGCCTCAAATGCTGAACAGTCTAAAAAACAAAAAACTTTGGGCATAATCACTTGTGGCTGGCCGGCTCCCGGCATGAATAACGCAATACGAACCGCGGTCAGGCTCGGACTGGAACATGGATATAAAATGATTGGTATCAAACAAGGCGCTGAGGGTTTGATAAAAAATAATGTCCATGAATTTAACTGGATGGATGTCGAGGAATGTGTTGCCTGCGGCGGCTCAATACTCGAAGCAAACCGGGCTCTACCTGATGATAAAGATTTTGCGGCAGTAGCTAAAACAATTAAAAAAAATAAAATTGACGGACTGCTCATGGTCGGCGGCTGGAGTGCTTACCAAATCGCTGAAAAAATAGATGAAATGGGCGAAAAATATCCCGCTTTAGATATTCCTGTCGTCTGCATTCCAGCAAGTATCAATAATAATTTACCAGGCTCAGAATTGGCCATCGGTGCCGATACCGCAATCAACACAATCGTCGAAGCCGTGGATAAAATAAAAAATTCCGCGGACACCTCAAGGCGCTTGTTTTTAGTAGAAGTAATGGGACGTTATTGCGGTTATTTAGCCTTGATGAGCGGCTTGGCGACCGGAGCTGAACACATTTATCTGCATGAAAAAGGAATTGACCTAAAATCTCTGCGATACCAACTCATGGAATTGAAAAAAGCTTTCAAAAAAGATGGTCGCGGCATAGCTCTGTTTATCCGTAACGAAAAAGCAAATGACGCATATTCAACCGACTTCATAGCTCAACTATTCACCGAGGAAGCTCATGGTTTATTTGATGTTCGTAAATCTATCCTCGGAGCAATGCAGCAGGGTGGAAGTCCAACACCGTTCGACCGCATCCAGGGTACAAGATTAGCTTATGATGGAATGCTGCAATTATTCAAAAAGCTCAAAAAAGATGATAAAACCAGCACATTTATCGGTTTCAGCGGCAGCAAAACCAGCGTTCATCGAATAAATAAACTTTGCACAATGGTCTCATGTGATTTCCAGCGCCCAAATGAACAATGGTGGGAATCCCTGATAGATATAACCACAGAACTAGCCATCAAGCCGCAGGCATAAGATATGTATACAGCAATACTATTTATAGTCTTTTGGGGAATAGTTTACAATTATATTGGCGAATCAGAATACGGAAAAGGTCCTCTATTAATGATTCTAAGTGTTCTGCTCGCTTGTGTGACATTTTTCGTTTTAGGCTGGGGGTTTTGGGGCGGTATTTTAGCTCAACTAGCTATTGGTGCAGTATTAACAGCCATAAAAATATTCCGCAAAGCTCCTCTTGAAGATATATAAAATAATCACTTAACGATTATATATTTAACACTTCTTGTTCAGGTACAAGGTAGCTTAAAAATTCACCAGCCAAATATAATGAACCACAAACCAGTTTTAAAGAATTTTTCGGGGTTAATTCCAAAGCTTCCGCTGGAGAGCTTGCGATAAGTGCTTTTTTAGGAGAAATCTTTTTCAACATCTCTTGAAGTTCTTCTCCACTCCAGCTTTTGCGAAATGTCGTCGACAAAGGCAGAAAAACGAAATATTCAGC
>Ga0307988_1001695_pt1 | contig 11934 bp, 5 predicted proteins | sample EllFjometagen183_FD_203166 | JGI IMG/M metagenome (GOLD analysis project Ga0307988, IMG submission 203166) | Marine microbial communities from Ellis Fjord, Antarctic Ocean - #183 | ecosystem: Environmental > Aquatic > Marine > Unclassified | place: Southern Ocean | collected 2014-10-08 | reverse complement strand
TCAAGTGGAGTAGGTTCTCCACCACCACCTTCTTTCACAAGGATAAAACGCCACCAGCCATCACCGCCAATACTAATATCAAGGGTCATTCTGGTATCGTTATCAGAAAGTTCAATTATGTAGGTAATAGATTCAGGTGCTTCAGATGGAACGGTAAGTTCGCCTCCATTGTAGGGTTTTGGAATTCCTAAATAAGCTCCTATGCCATTAACGGTAACTGTTCCAGCACCTGCGTCGTAGGTATAAGTAGCTGCTGCTGATCCGTCATGCGGAGCAACTGGAGATGCACATCCGTCATCGCCACCACCATTCTGCCATCCTTCTACCCATGTTTCAGTTCCCAATACATTGCTGAAAGAACCATCGGCATCAAAAACATATGTATCATCAAAGAAACAAGCTCTAAGTATTACACCAGCTTCATCAATTTGCCACCATGACAAATCACCTTGTCCTGGTCCAACACCATATGATCCTGCTTCTGGAGCCATCTTCCAAGTTCCAACTAATCCTGTTCCCACAGCAGAACTAGTTAATTTAATATCATCAAAGTAATAAATAGCATCATCGCCAGCATTTCCAAAATCAAAAAAGATAACTACTTTTTGATAAGTAAATGAAATATCAATTGCTGAGAAATCGAATTCTAACTCTTCCCATTGATTAGAAACTGTTGTGATAGCATCTACTTCCATTCCAATATCGCCATCATCAAGATTTTCAACCTTTAGTTTAACCACAGCACCTGATTTTGGTGACCATACCTTAACTTTAAATAATTTATTTGTTGAAAAATCAATAACCTCTCCAAGAGTTAAAAATGAACCTCCCCATGTTTCGGCACCATCTGGTTTAACCGATTGGGCAACTCTTAAAGTTGAATTTATACCTTCTGGATATGGATTATCTATAACAGTTGATATAACATTTCCAAAATCTGTAAAAGCATAATTAACTGTAAACGATTCAAAAGTAATTGGTAATAATACAGGATCAGAAGCAGAGGATATAGTTATAATCTGACTTTCTTCATTTGTAGCTTCACCAGCACTTTTAGCAACTACTCTAATAGTATAATCACCTGCCGCAATATATGTATGTTCTACAACCTCACCTGGTAATGCATGTACTGGATCTTCGTCTGGAACATCACCAAAATAAATATCCATTATGGTAGCATATTTTGCCAATGCAGAAACCGTAACCAAAGATGGATTAACAACATCTTGAATTATACTTACTTCTAAATCCTCAGGAGCTACAAATGTTACATTTATTTCCTGGCTATAATTAGAAGTAAGACCTGTTAGACCAACAGCTGTTATTCCTACAGTATAAACTCCTTCTGTATAATTGTGAGTAATTAGTTCGTTAAGACCATATTCTATTGAAGTTTCGTCTGCAACATCACCAAAGGTAATTTTATAGGAGGTTACACCCTCTGCATCCGGAACAATTGTTACAAGTCCGGTATTATCCTGTGTGATATCAAAGATTGCTGTTACATTAGTAGGAGCAGTTACATTATCCAACTCTTTTAGATTATCTATATCCTTTTTGCAAGAAGACACAAAAACAAGAAGGAAAATCAGTATTGTAATATTATAAATTATTTTCATCTTTCTATATTTTTGGATTAATAATTAGGATTTTGAGACCAGTTTCCAGCCGAAAATTCGATTTCTTCAATTGGTACAGGGAATAGTTCATTTTTACCTGCAGTAAATCCTTCTATCTGACTTGCTGCTCTACCAGTACGTACCAGATCAAAAAAGTAATGACCTTCGCCCATAAGCTCCACTCGACGCTCATGATAAATAGCATCGGTAAGTGCTGCACCTGAATAAGTAATATCATGATTTAAATCACCAAATGCTCTGCGGCGTACCATATTAAGATATTCCTGAGCTTTGGCATCATCAATACCGCCAACATTGTTAGCTTCGGCAGCCATAAGCAATACATCGGCTAAGCGTATTGAGCGATAATTGCTCGGATTTGTTAGGTTTAAATCAGGTTGAGCGTTATCGCTTCTTTTACGTGGTATATACTTACGGTTAAAATAGCCAGTATGCTCATTTCCAGTAGAATAAACTGCATCTGTTGAATCAGACCAGGCAACAATATCCAAGATTGTTACACCTTTACGATGATCTGCTATTTCAAAAGCATCCACAGCTTCTTGCACAGGAACATTAAAACTAAATCCGGATGTAAATAATGGACCATCATAACCTCTTACACCACTAAAGCCAACAGCCACATTACCTTCGGAACATTGTAAACAACCAAAGCCTGCACCTTCAACATCAGTATATTGTACTTCAAATATCGATCCAGGACCATTTTCACCTTCAGTTTCGAAAATTGAGTTATAATCATTTTCCAATACGTATGGCCCCTGGGTTATAACTTTATCAAATATTGCAGCGGCTTCTGTATATTTTTCCTGAAAAAGGTATGCTTTACCAAGCAAAGCTTGAGCAGCTCCTTTAGTGGCTCTGCCAGTTTGTGCCTGAATAACTGGTAGTACGCTTTCGGCATAAATTAAGTCTGATTCAATCAATGCATAAACATCTTCAACAGGATAACGTGGAATAGTTTTTGCGTCGCCAAGTTTAAATCGCTCATCAACCTTGAAAGGAATAGGACCAAACCATTTAACTAATTCAAAATTATAATATGCTCTCAAAAAACGAACTTCACCAATCATAATGTCTTTTCCTTCAAAATCAGTTTTATCCTTAAACTCCAAGAAATAATTTGTACGCTGAACACCAGCAAACATCCAATCCCATATGTCGCTCAAATTACTATTGGTAGGTGTTTGAGTCATATTATCAATTTGTTGCCATCCTATAACATCAGTAGGACTTTCGCCACCACATAATGTATTATTTGAGGCTATTTCACCAAGAATAGCATTTGCATAAGTAGATTGCAGTAAATCATACGATCCTACCAAAGCAAGATAATAATCATTTTCAGAGTTAAAATAATTTTCAGAGTCGATGGAATATTCAGGTTGTATTTCCACAAATTTATCACAGGAATATCCTAATAGTAAGGCTATTATTGCTGTTGTGATAATGGTTTTATTTAATATAAATTTTTTCATATCTGTTTTTTTATAAGTTAATACTAAATCCAAACCAATAAGTTCTGGCTGCAGGATAGAATCCTGAGTCAAATCCTGATCCTATAGGTTGTCCGCTTGATGCACCGGGATCGAATCCCATATAGTTTGTAACTGTGAATAGGTTATTTACCGCAACGAAGAATCGAACTTCTTTAATATTAACTCTTTCGGTTAATGTACTTGGAAGGCGATATCCTACAGAAAGACGCTGTAGTCGTAAATAAGAACCATCTTCAACATAATACTCTGAGAAAATAGTATTTGCCGTAGCATCATATGTAACACGTGGAACCGAATTACTTGTACCAGGACCTGTCCATCTGTCCATTATTGTGCTTAGCTTATTTACATCGGGCTGAGCTCTTTCGTAATTTCTAACAACATCATTACCAATACTAGCAAAAGCATAGGCAACAAAGTCAAAATCTTTATATCGGAATGATAAATTTAATCCCATAATAAAATCGGGAATTGGATCACCTATGTATGTTCTATCATCAGAGTTTAATACTCCATCACCATTATTGTCAACAAAACGTATATCACCAGGTTGAGCATTTGAGCCAAGGGCAGCTTGTGAAGGATGCGCGTCAACATCAGCTTGAGTTTGGAATAAACCATCAGTTTTATATCCATAAAAATAGCCAATGGGCAAACCTTCTTCCATACGTGCAGGTGCAGGCTGACCTACACCAAAGCTACCACCCTCTACAAAGCCGGTACCATTATTAACTTTTAGCACTTCATTATCTAATATCGTTAAATTGTAATTAATACGATAACTAAAGTCTTCCACAGCAGGCCCTTTAAAACCAAGAGAGAATTCAAAACCACTATTTCTAACAGTTCCGGCATTTACAGTTGGAGCACTTGCCCCCGGTGCATGTGTACCTAGGATACCAGAAACAGGTATGGGTCCTATCAACAAATCTTTAGTGGTTTTCATAAAATAATCGGTTGTAAAGTCCATTCTTTCATTTAAGAAAGTTATATCAAGTCCAGCATCTATTTGCTCCGATTGCTCCCATTTAACATTAGGATTTGGAAGTGTTCCAATTGCTACACCATAAACAAGACCTCCGTTTAAAACATAAACTCCTTCACCATTTAACATTGCATTATACTGATAGCTATTTATTTTATCAGAACCTAATATACCATAGCTAGCTCTTAGTTTAAGAAAATTAATTTGTTCTACATCTTTCAGGAAGCTTTCCTTAGAAACTATCCAACCCGCGGTTGCTGAAGGAAAATATGCCACAGCATTATCTGGGCCAAATTTTGTTGATGCATCCCTTCTAAACATTGCCGAAAACAGGTATTTGCTATTGTAATCATATTGAACTCTTGCAAAGTATGATAAACGACGCTGATCGTAAACATACGAACCAGTCGATTTACTTTCAGTTAGACCATTTGCCAGACTAATATCGGCATAATCCCATGAATTGTTAGGAACATCGTATCCGGTACCATTTAATCCGTTACCCCATTCTTGAAAGGCTGTAGTTCCAACGGTTCCAACAATATGATGGTTTTCATTTATGTTATTGTCATAAGTTACAAATGCATCAAAAGTATAGTCATTAAAATTATCTTTATTTTGATAGACGCTGCTACGAGGCACATTAAAAACTTTTGATTCGCCATAGTCAACAACCTTAGTAAATACTTTACCATTTGCAAATGCACTATTAAAACCTATACGTACAGTAGCTGTAAAGTTTCTTGCAAATTTCCCTTCAAGTCCAAAATTACCATTTATCTTATTAAGATAATATGAATTGTAAGTATTTGCCACTTGTTGTAATGGATTAATAATTTCGATACCAACATTGGCAGGTGCTATATAATAAGTACCATCAGGATTGTAAACAGGAACCGTTGATGGCATATTGACTGCGTTAAACAATACTGACCCAAGGCCAAAATCATTGAATGATGTTCTATCAATATGTGTATAAATTAATGTTGAATTAAATTTCAACCATTTGGTCAAATCAACACCCAGGCTTAATCGTGCGGTTGAGCGGTTATATTTTGACTTACTACCACCAACAGTACCTTCTTGACGTAAATCAGATGCACTTAATGAGTAGTTCATTTTTTCAGAACCACCAGAAATGCTTATATTATTATCGAAAATAGGAGCTGTTGAGAATAGTTGATCTTGCCAGTCAGTTCCTTTTCCTAAGCCAGAAACATCAGGAAATGGTAATGGTTTACCGGCAGCTGCATAACTTTCGTTTAATAGAACCGCATATTCAGTTGCATTGAGAACAGGTAATTGTCTGGTAGTTTCCTGTATCCCTGAGTTACTGTTAAATGTTACGGTTGTTGGCGTATTTCTTTTACCTGTTTTTGTAGTAATTAGTATAATACCATTAGCTCCTACTGTTCCATAAATTGCTGCTTGCGCATCCTTAAGAACTGTTATTGTTTCAATATCATTTGGGTTTATGGTATTTAAATCACCCTGATATCCATCAATAATTACAACCGGAGAAGCATCACCGTTAGTAGAAATACCCCTGATACGAACGTCTAGGCCTGATCCGGGAGCACCTGATTGCTCAGTTACATTTACACCAGTCATTGTTCCTTGCAATGCCTGCTCTATTTTAACAGGATTAAGCTTTTTGATGGTTTTAGAATCAACTATTGATACCGCACCTGTAACATCTTCCCTTTTAACAGTACCATATCCAATAACAACAACCTCATCCAGTTGTGATATATCAGATTCCATAAAAATATTAAAAATCACTTGACCTCCAACAGCAATTTCTTTTGATGCCATGCCCATGTAGGAAAACACAAGTGTGTCGCTTGGGTTAATATTACTTAATTGAAAGTCTCCATCCATACCAGTTGTTGTACCGATATATGTTCCTTTTACTAGTACTGTTACCCCCGGAATTGATAAACCATCATCGGTAGAATTAACAACACCTGTAATTATTTTCTCTTGGGCATTAAGATGCACTGCTGAAAACAAAAACAGAAAGGTTAAAATAAAATAAAATTTTTTCATGCGTATGAATTTTAATTTATAAAATGTGTAAAAAAATCTTTCGAATCCTGTAAGCTGTCATAATAGTATTATTTGCAATCGATTGCAAAGATGGCTATAAAAGAGGGTTAAAGTCAAGTAAATAAACTCAACAAAAATACATCATGTAACATATTTCACACAACAACAATACATCATTAACAGTTATTATATGTTGATTACATGATATTTAAACCACTTTGGTGATCACACATAACAATACATCAATAATATATTTGAAAATTGAATTGTAAATTCTATTAAAACGACAATATAAATTCGGTAAGATTTGTTTCTCTATTAATCCCAAGTCTTTTTCTGAGTCTGTATCTACTTATTTCAACGCCTCTTATTGAGATATTCATTAATACAGATATTTCTTTGCTTGAAATATTCATTCGTAAATAGGCACACAATTTAAGCTCACGTGGAGTAAGCTCAGGATATTTTGATTTAATACGCTTTAGGAATTCTTCATGCACATTTTCAAAGTGTGTTTCGAAAACCTGCCACTGTTTCTCATTATCTAGTTCTTTATTTATTCCTCTAATGAGCCGTGTTATATCATGTTTATGTGTTTCTGAAGCAATAAAGTTGGCTAATTCTTTAAGTTCATCACGTAAGGTTATAAGCATTTTATTTTTCTGAAGCATTTGCATAGTTGAATTTGCAAGCTCTTTATCTTTTATCTTAATTCCCTCCCTTAGCTTGTCATTTCTTAGTCTAATTATTTCTTTTTCAGCAACAAGACCTTCTCTCTGAAGTTGCTCTTCTTTTTCTCGAAATAAATCCTGCTGTATTTCTTCACTTTTCTTTTCAGACTTTATATACCTTATTCTCATTAACATAAAAGATAAAAAAATGAAAGCCATAAAAATGATGGTATATATTGCATAAGCTATTATGGATCGTAAAAATGGTGGTTTTACTTTAAATGCAATACTTTGTTCATTTGAAATAGTGCCATAAATATTACTCGATTTTACTCTGAAAATATAATTGCCTTCAAATAAATTAGTATAGTTCTGTGTACTCTGGGGTGTCCATTTTGACCATTGCTTATCATTTCCTTCTAAAAATGTGGAATAAAGTATTTCTCCTGAGTTTTCAAAGTCGTTTGAAGCGAAAGAAAATTCTACTCTATTATTCTCAAAATTGAGCACAACTTCATTTGATACCATTGATGAGTATGTATAAACTGAGTCAGGGTTATATGTCCTTATGGATAGTAAGTATGTTTTATATTCAAAGGAATAATCTTTTTTAAAGATTGGATTATAATGAACAAATCCATTCTCAACACCAAAAAATACATTTTCATCATCAAATGGGTATACAAACTCAAAACTGCTCACAAGCTTTCCTTTAAGCTTTTTAAAAGGTAATGTAATATTTGAATAATTTCCATCTTCACCGTATCTCAAAACTCCAACATCGTCATCCTTAAAGTACCATATATTTCTTTTTGAATCAGTTTTTATGGCACGCAAAAAACCACCATTAAAAAGATTATTAATTTGTGGGTATATATTAAACTCGTTATTTTTGTAGGAGTACTGCATTATACCATTACTGGTTGTAAATAATAATGTATTATCAATCATTACTAATCCTGATACCTGGTTGGGAACATCATCATCGTTACTATTAAAAAATTCTAAGCTTGTGATACTATCATAATTATCAGTAAAATTAAGATGGTAAATACCCTTGTAACCATGAGTAATCCATAATGACCCGTCGGTATCAAATTCCATTTTTCTTGATGATTGAGTAAAGCCTGAAATCTGCTTGTCAAATTTCCACTTACCTTTATCTTTAACGTATGTAACTAAACCAGTGTAAGTTCCTCCAATTATTTTATCAGGATTATCAGGTACTTGTAAAAAGATCCAACCACCTGGGATATCAGAAATGCAAATGGCAACATCACCTTCTATAATGTGTGCTCCATTATTATGTCCACAAAAAAGAGTACCATCAATATTTTTCAATGTCCAAACCTGGCCTTGTGTTTCTTCAATCAACTCCATTTTTTGTGACACAATACTATTTAATGAATCCAGCTTCTGAGTAAATAACCCCTGATTTGTACCAAAATAAATTCTCTTATCATTAATAAAAGCTGAATAGCCGGTACTTACATTATAGTTATGAGAAATTTGTGATAAGGGTAAATTAAGTTCAATGTAATCTATTCCATGATCAGTGCCTAACCAAAGATTACCTAAAAAATCTAATCCCATACACAAAATAGTATTGTTTTGTAAACCATCAGTCTTACTTATATGTTGCAAAGGGTTGCTGTGCATATCACAAATTAACAAACCATTTTGAATTGTGCCAAACACCATAGTATTATTAGGCAGTAAGGAACTACAATATATTTGATTTTTCATTAAAAATGAGATGGTTTCGGTATTGCTGACAGGGGTTACAGAATTACCATCATATAAATAAGTTCCGTCAGAAGATGTGGTAATTAGTAATTTGTTATCAACTGGTAATATTCCCCATATTTCTTTCCCTACTAATAATCCCGTTCCACTTAATGGATAAAGCTTACCCATTGCATAACGCAACAGTCCTTTTTCCATATCGTTAACATAATATTCGTTGTTTACCAGATACGAAAAATGAAATAATGAAGGAGCATCAATAACCGTAAATTTATCATTTTTATAGATGAATAATTGATAATATGTTTGAAAAAATACACCATCAGGATGAATATATATTTTCCAGACATCACCAAAATCACGATTTTCTTCAGGCAAAAGACTCAACAAAGAATGGAATTGTGCACCTCCCATTTCACCTATTTCAAAATAGCCCAACTCATCATATCCACCTGCAAATAATATATTATCAGGCCCTTTTTCAATTGATCTTAGTATACTACTGTTGGGTAATTTGTACTTGCTCCAGTTTGTACCATCAAATTCGAGTAAACCATCATTGTTAGCGAAATACATCATTCCATTAACACCCTGCTGAATATCCCATGTTTGACTACCTCCAAGATATTCAGATCGCTGAAAATTTCTAACAAATGGAGTGCCTATATTATAGGTATTAGAAAAAACATGTAGAAACGAAAAAATAATTAATATTAGTAATATCCTCTTTTTTAGCATTGTAGTATTTTATTATGCGAATTTACTAAATCATTTTAAATAATGCTACATTTAATGATATGTTATACCTATTTGATGTATTATTTTTTTTAAATTGTAGTAATAATTAACGGTGGCTTCCACAACAAAAACAATATTAAGATACGGTGAGTGCTTTAATTTAGTAAACTGAAATACATACTCTTAACAAATAAATATTGTAAACAAAAAAGGTAAAATATCCTTAATTACTGTTTTATGAGTATTACTTTGTGTAAGCCTTGTTGTATATAAGCTTAGATTTAAATTAATAAAAATCAATAGAGGTATACAAATAAATACTTAAATTAATTAATTGTTAATCAATATATTATATAAATTACATAAAGAAAAATAGCTTGTGATAATATTTTTGCCACAGATTCACAGATTATTTCTTAATAATTATTATGATAATAAGTTTTTACATAAATTGCTCAGATTAATTATATCTGTCTTCGACAGATATTGTCTGTGGAATTTTATTAAAACAAATCAAATATAATTTAATAATAATCAGTGAATCTGTGGCTTATTATTACAAACTTTTACAAATAAACTGATAAGTAATTATTTGAATACCTCTGAAAATCAATTATCCGGAAACTATTAAACAATACATTTTGCTCATGATATTATTGAACAATACGTTTCATTTCACTTCTGTAATTCGATGCACTTTTTCCGGTAAATTCTTTAAATTGCTTATTGAAGTGAGAGAAATTATTAAAACCACAATCAAAACAAATATCGGTTATGCTATTCTGGCTTTCATATAATAATTTTGTTGCATGCACAACACGGATTTCGTTCACTAGTTTAGTAAATGTTTTTCCTGTCGATTTTTTAAAATACCTGCAAAAAGCAGGGACGGTCATACTGGCCTCCGATGCTATTTCCTGCAATGGGATTTGTCTTTCAAAATTATTATTAATATGTTTAAAGATATGATCAATTTTATTGCTGTCCTGGGGCGAAGTTTCAAAAGCGAAGCCATCAACATTTAATAGTGTATAATGATTTGAATTTGCCAGATCGTGCAAAATTTCAAGTATCAACATAACCCTTTCAAAACCATCTAATTCTAATAACTTTTGAATTTTAGATCCCACATGTTTTTTGGTTTCAGCCTTATACATTATTCCTTTTTTGGCACGTTCAAATAGTGATGTGATAGATTTCATTTCAGGTAAATCTAAAAATGTATCTCCAAGAAAGTCAGGCTTAAATTGAACAATAGTTTCCGAACCTTTAACTGTTAACCTATCACTAAACCCATAATGTGGCAGGTTAGCTCCCAATAATAGTAGTTGACTTTTATTGAAATATGATAGATGATTTCCAATATGCCTTTTGCCACTCCCCTTGTCGACATACACCAGTTCGATTTCAGGATGAAAATGCCAAAATGCCTGGTTAGCAACTATTTGTTCTGAATGTTGCTTTACTAAAATAGAACTTCCAAAACTTGGACTAACCTTTTCTAAAGCAGGTTTCTTATTTATCACAATTATTAAATTTAATGTCCAAAAGTACTACAATATTTATTAAAAAAATATACAATATTAACTCGTTTGTGTACTATTTTAACCCAATAATATTTTTACTGAATTATACTTGTTAATTATGCATATAATGTGGTCAAAACTGATGTTATTCAAAATAGATACCTGCAATACATTTGCACCATTATTTAATCATTAATTAAAACAAAAAAGCAATGAAAAATTTATTTAAATTAAGTATCGTACTTTTAGTAATGTTAATTTCAACTAATGGTTATTCAGTTGAAGATTCAATACTTCCTACAGAAGGCAGTAAAAATGTTACCAATTTAACCCTTGAAAATGTTAGTAAAGGTTCACTAATACAAATAAAAGATAGTGACAACCTAATTCTTTATAGTGAAATTGTTAAAAAATCAGGAAAATATTCAAAAGATTTCAACTTAACAAACCTTCCTGACGCTGAATACAGTATCGAGATTGATCAGCAAAAAAATATCAAAATAATACCTTTTTCGGTAAAATCAAGTATCGCTTTGATCGCAAAAAATGATGCACGTACTTTTTCAAAACCCGAAGTTGTTGTAAAAGGCAACTATCTTTATGTTTCAAAAAAAATGCATGAAAAGCAAACTTTAGAAATTGATGTTTACTTTGAAGGTTATGACCTAGCATACAATAAAAAATATAAAAATGTTGATAGTGTGAGCAAGGTATTTGATTTTTCTACTAGCAAAAAAGGGAGATATGTAATTGTTTTTAAGTCAGAAGGAAAAATATTCAAAAATACTATTAGTATTTAAGAGTATAGTATTATCACATACTATTCATAATTGATAAAATATAAACAACCACTTGATTAAAAGTGGTTGTTTTTTACAAACCTATAGTACTAATATTTTTTCAGTATACTTTTGTTTAACAACGAAGTAGGCCACCCCCTGATTATATTAATTATTGCTACCAGCACCTTCCATCATTCATATACAAAAGCAAATAGGGTAACACATGCGCAGATATCTGTATTTCAAAAAACGTAATCTAAAATATTTGATATGGCACCAGTATTTATACCAAAAATAA
>Ga0307988_1001693_pt1 | contig 11961 bp, 9 predicted proteins | sample EllFjometagen183_FD_203166 | JGI IMG/M metagenome (GOLD analysis project Ga0307988, IMG submission 203166) | Marine microbial communities from Ellis Fjord, Antarctic Ocean - #183 | ecosystem: Environmental > Aquatic > Marine > Unclassified | place: Southern Ocean | collected 2014-10-08 | reverse complement strand
CAAGTAAAATCAACGACATTACATACATTAACAGAAGAATAATTAATAGTGTTCCGATAGAGCCGTATAATTTATTGTACTGACTAAAATTGTTAATATAATAGGTAAATCCAACCAAAGTAATAATGCTTAGTAGAGTTGCCAGTGTTCCGCCAGCAGAAATAAAACGCCACTTCGATTTTTTGGCCGGAGCCATATAATAAAGAAATGCGTAGGCAAAGAAAAACAAGGCAACAGTTACAATCCATTTGCCAATGGTGAAAATGTACACGGTAAACTTATCCTGAAGAATTGCATTTTTGTTTAGATAAATAATAAAATCTTGTCCACCCGTTAATAATGCAATTGCCACCGTTAACAGCACAAATAAAATAAATAATAAAATTGTTGCTGCCAGTCTTTGGCTTAGCCATGTTCTTCTGTAAATACTATGAATAGTAGCATCGAAAGCACTCATCATCGATGCAATTCCGTTAGTAGAAAAAACAAGTGCCAAAAGAAAACCAATTGAAAGTAATCCGCTACGTGGTTGAGTTATTATGTCGGTTAAAGTTTCATCTATGGTTTCAAAGGTACTTTCCGGAACAACTTGTTCAATTAGCATTAATAATTCATTCTGAAAATTATCGATGGGAACGTAAGGAATGAGTGTGAACAGAAAAATGATTCCTGGGAAAAAGGCGATAAAAAATGAAAACGCAATTGCTGAAGCCCGGGTTGTAATAGAGCCATCGACAATACTACGCCAAAAAAATAAAGCTACATCGTAGAGCGGCACGCCGTCGAAGAAAGGCAGGGAAATTTTTTTTGCACGTTCCCCAATTTTTTCCCCAATTTTTTTTATTCGTTTGAAATGCGTTACTCCCTCCTTCATTTGGAGCTATTTTTTTTCTATTCTAAGTTGGTGAATATAATCTTTCCCGGTGTTCTTTTTCAATAAAAAATAAACTCTAAAACTTCCATTTGTAGTTTTCAAATTGCCAATTACATATTTGGCTCCTTCTTTTCCTCCTTCATGTATAATACTAAATGTCTCGGGTGAAAAGCTTTTGAAGAAATTGCCGACAATTTGTTTTGCTTGTGCTTTGCTATACACATTGTCCTTGTCGAGTACAACCAATTCAACATTCTGATTAAAATAATCGGATAGTACTTTTGCATTTCCGGTTTCCAGACTCAACAATATCTCTTCGGGAATTTGTGTGTTTTCGCTAAACGAAGAAAATGCTAAAACGGAAACGAGAAAAAGTATAAACGATATTTTTTTTATTGCTAACATATTATTTCTATTTCTTATAATGTGAGATATACAATTCAAAAACTGTGCTAAAACACTTTTATACCTTTAATTTTAATGTAAATTTATAAAATTATAATTCAATTGACAGAATGAAGATTACTTTATTAGTGATTGGGAAAACCGATGCCGCCTATTTGAAGGAGGGATTGAATGAATATGTGAAGCGATTGAAGCATTATGTCAAATTCGAAATTGAGATAATTCCAGACATTAAAAAAGCAAAAAACCTTAGTGTTGCAATTCAAAAGAAGCGGGAGGGAGAGTTTATTCTGTCGAAGAAATCGACGGGAAATGAGATTCATTTGTTCGACGAAAATGGAAAGTCATTATCATCTATAGAATTTTCTAATTTTCTGGAAAAGAAAATGTTAAGCGGTTTAAAAGAGTTGGTTTTTGTAGTTGGAGGTCCATACGGCTTCTCTCAGGAAGTTTATCAAAAAGCAAGTTCAAAAATTTCTTTATCAAAATTAACGTTTTCGCATCAAATGGTGCGACTTTTGTGTGTCGAACAAATTTACAGGGCGTTTACAATATTAAAAGGCGAACCTTATCATCATATTTAAAATATGTTATTGAAGTTTAATAAATACATCTACCTAATTGTTGCAATATGTTTTTTTATTGTTGCAGCGGTTATAGAAAATGGTTTGTTAAAAAAGCATCCTGAAATTCATTTGGTAGAGAATTTTCAGGAGGAAATACTTTTAAACGAAAATCATTTAGAAGAACAATTAAATTTAATAGTAGAAATTATTTCATCTGAATCTGTTGGCGATGTTTTTGAAACAATGGGTGAATCGGAAATTGTAAATGATGAGTTTGGTTTTGGTTATTTGATTTTTAGAAACAATGAATTAAAATATTGGTCAGACCGCTCGCTCGCTTTTTACAATTCGCCCCTCGACATTGAAGATACTAAAGGATTGGTGAAGCTTCCAAATGGATATTACCTGATTAAGAAAATTACAAAAGACGATTTTGTTGTTGTTGGTTTGCATTTAATAAAATCGAATTACGAATATGAAAATAAATACTTACGAAATACTTTTGTAAAGGATTATGACTTACCCAATGATTTTGAAATTGAAGAAAAAGAAATAGTTGGATTGGAAGAATTTGTGATAAAAAATGGTGAAGGTGAATTTGTACTAACATTAATACCAAGCGGACAATTTCTGTGCAATACCGACCAACTTTATTTGCCTGGCATAATCTATTTTTTGGGTTTATTATTGCTTTTATTTTATTTTCGCAATGAATTTATTAATTCAAAAGCAACTTTAATTTTAAAACTCCTTTCGCTCGGAACGGCACTTTTTATTGTTTACTGGATACATATTATCTTTAATATTCCAAAATTGTTTTTTCTTCTTCATTTTTTTGGATCGGAGTTTTTTGCCATTAGTAATTGGTTACCGTCTTTAGGAGATTTCTTTTTAATGACACTATTTTTCCTGTTTTGGCTTTACAATTTTGGTACCGGTTTAAACATTAACAAATTACACGACGATTCGTCGCTTCCAAGAAAGTTTATAGTCGTTTTATTGTTACTGTTTAATGCAAGTCTTTTTTTACTTTCTAACTATTTTATTGAACAGTTGATTTTAAATTCAACCATTTCGTTTTCGTTAAATAAAATAATTGATATTACAGCGCAAAGTGTGTTTGGAATATTTTCCATTGGCTTAATATTATTCTCTATCCTTTTTTTTACAATTCGCATTACCGAAGAGAGTCGCGATGATTTTAGTTTTTTTCAATTAACAGTTATTGTAGTTGTTATTAGTTTGTTTCTGGGTTTAATTCAATTTCTTGCCCTTGGAAAAGTAGCATTTACTGTTTTAGTATTTTATGTGGTAGTTTCCTTGCTCGGTTGTTTACTGAGTAAAAAATATTTGCATAGATTTTCGTTAAGTCACCTCATTATTTTTGTATCCATTGCATCGGTATATTCATTAATTGTTTTTTATAATACAATTGGGCAAAAAGAGAGGGAAATTCAAAAGTTATTGTCGGTAACTTTAGTTGCTGAGCGCGATCCTGCTGCAGAAGAATTTTTAATAGATATACACAGCAAACTGAGTACCGATAGCGTAATTTACAGTCTGTTAGCACACGAAGGAGATATTGAAGAATATATTGTAAGGACTTATTTCAATAGTTATTTCAGGAAATACATTACTAAGGTTTATGCATGTGAACAAGCAGATAGTTTGCTTTTGGAACCTGAAAAAATTAGCGTTTCATGCATTCCATTTATGGATGCCCTAATTCGATCCGAGGGTATTCAGATTTTAGGGACCGACTTTTATTTTATGGATAACATGAACGGGAGGATTTCGTATTCCGGCAAAATTCAATTTCCATTATGGGCTAACGAAAGCGGCATTACAATTTACATCGATTTAGATTCCGACTTACTTTTTGAGGGGATTGGATTTCCGGAACTTTTAATTGATAAATCGATATCTCGTTCGGAAAACTACAAGAAATTTGATTATGCCAAATATTACGGAGGAGAGTTAACCGATAAACTTGGAGAATATAACTATAATTTTCATGTTGAAACTTATTTGCAATCGGATAATAACACCACATTTATTAACGAAGAATTTACGTATAAAAAATGGCATGGTCGCGAACATTTAATTTATCACACACGAGAGAATAATTATGTAATTGTATCGCGGAAACTGTTTACGTTTTCAGAATATTTAATATCTTTTCCTTATCTGTTTGTATTCTATTTTCTGTTTGTATTAATCGCATTTGTTATTGGCAATAAATCTATTCGTAATCGCAAAATAGTATTCGATTTGAAGTTTAAAATTCAAGCCGCAATTATATCAATCGTTTTTGTTTCGCTTTTAGGAGTTGCGTTGGTTACAATTTTGTATAACATAGATGAATACCGTTTGAAGCACGAAAACGACCTTAACGAGAAAATGAAATCTATTGCCGAAGAAATTGATATGCGATTGGAAGACAAAGTAGAAATTACAGATTCGTTGGAACTTTGGTTACATCGCGAGCTGGCAAAACTTTCAAATATATTTAGAACCGATATTAACATTTTTGGCGCCGACGGAGAATTAATTGCATCGTCGAGAGGCGAGGTTTTTGAAAATGGATTAATTTCAACACGAATGAATGCACGCGCTTATAACGACATATTTTACAATTTTCAGGCTGGTTATTCCGAAATGGAAAAAATTGGAGAATTGTCATACCTGTCAGCTTATAAACCTATAATTAATGATTTTAGCGATTATCTGGGTTTTATAAATTTGCCATATTTTATAAAACAAGATAATTACAGTCAAGAGATTTCAACATTTATTGTTGCATTTATAAATTTATATGTGTTGCTGTTTTTGGCAAGTATTTTTGCTGCTATTTTTATTGCCAATCAAATTACAAGACCTTTAGTTGTAATTCAGGAAAATATAAGAAAAATGGAGTTGGGAAAACATAACGAACCAATTCATTACAACCGGAATGATGAAATTGGCAGTTTGGTAAAAATATATAATAAAAAAGTGGATGAATTGGCAATAAGCGCCGATTTGTTGGCGCGTTCCGAAAGGGAATCTGCCTGGCGCGAAATGGCAAAACAAATTGCTCACGAAATAAAAAATCCGCTGACACCAATGAAATTAAATATTCAATATTTGCAGCGTGCCAAGGGTGATAACGAAGAAGACAATGCTTTTTTGGAACGAATTACCGGAACACTAATTGAACAAATTGATAACCTTTCGAATATTGCAACTGAGTTCTCTAATTTTGCAAAAATTCCAACAGCCCGAAATCAGGTATTTCAACTTGCCGAGCAGTTGCAAAAAGTAATAGATTTGTACGAAACGCACAATGCTGCACAAATAGTATTTGATTCAAATGGCTTAGATAATATTGAAGTAAATGCTGATCGAGAGCAATTATCGAGAGCAATTATAAACTTAATAAAAAATGGTATTCAAGCAGTTCCTGTGCACCGAAAAGGGGAAATAAAAATCTGGTTAGAAAGCAAAAAAGATAAAGCAATTATTGCTGTAAAAGACGATGGTTCTGGTATTGCCTTTGAATTGCGCAATAAATTATTTTCTCCAAGTTTCACTACAAAAACAAGTGGAATGGGTCTTGGTTTGGCAATTGTAAAAAATATTGTTGAAAATTTCTCGGGTAGAATATGGTTCGAAACCGAACTTGAAAAAGGGTCAACCTTTTTTCTCGAAATTCCGGTTTATAAAAAAGAAGAATAATCCTGACGGAAAAAGAGTTGTTATCCGATAATATTTCCACTATTCTTGTATTTCAATACATAAATTATAATTTTCAAAAATGGTTCCACTTTCTTTTAAACAAATTTCGGAACGGCTCAAGGAATTGGTTCTACCTGAAATTGATTTAGTAATAGGCATTGGTTCCGGAGGAGTACCACCAGCAACTTTTGTTGCTTTTCATTTAAATGCCGAGTTACAGGTGATGACTCTTAATTACCGCGATGAAGAAAATGTACCAAGATTTGTGGAACCAAAAATAATAAATCAACCACGGTGGAATTTAAAAGGGAAACGAATACTATTGGTTGACGATGTTTCGGTTTCGGGAAAAACAATGAATGTGGCTTTGGAACAATTAAAAGGGTACAATGTGAAAACACTTGCCATGAAAGGTAAAGCAGATTTTGTTTTGTTTCCGGAAATAAAAGATTGTGTAAAATGGCCTTGGAAGGCGGAGTAAGTTTTTGAAAATTTCTAATTGTATTCCACAAATAAATGAAGAAAAACTAATTATGAAAAAATCGCGTCTATTTTTTTGGGCAGTTATTTCAGCTCTTGCAGGGTTTTTGTTTGGGTTCGACACAGTTGTAATTTCAGGTGCCGAAAAACAAATTCAAGAACTTTGGTCTTTAAGTGGAACCATGCATGGTTGGGCTTTGAGTGCAGCTTTGTGGGGTACGGTTATTGGTTCTTTGTTGGGTGGATTTCCAACGGCAAAGTTTGGACGTAAAAAAACTTTAATAAGTATTGGTATTCTTTATTTGGTTTCTGCACTTGGTTCTGCTTTTGCAAGCGATGTTTATATATTTATGATGGCCAGGTTAATTGGAGGTTTAGGAGTTGGTATTTCTACCGTTGCTGCACCACTTTTTATTTCGGAAATTGCACCGGCAAAAGATCGGGGAAAGTTGGCTGGAATGTTCCAATTTAATATCGTATTTGGGATTTTAGTTGCTTATTTTTCAAATTATCTAATTGGTTCGTTTATTACAGATGCAACTGCCTGGCGATGGATGCTTGGAGTTGAAGCATTGCCTGCAATTATCTATTCCGTTATGTCTTTTACCCTTCCTGAAAGTCCTCGCTGGCTTATTACTCATGCTAAAAAACGGGATGAAGGAGCGAATGTATTTCGAATGATAAACCCAGAAATGCAGGAAAATGAAATAGAATTACTGGTTAATGAAGTTGAAAATTCGGTGGGTACTAAAGAGAGAAAATCCAGTTTTTGGTCGAAACGTCTTTCTTTCCCAATTATGTTAGCTTTTTTTATCGCATTTTTTAATCAACTGTCAGGAATAAATATTATTCTATATTTTGCTCCACGTCTGCTCGATTTAGCAGGAATTAGTAATACGCTTGCAGCTTCAATTAGTCTCGGCGTTACAAACCTTATTTTTACTTTTGTGGGGCTTTGGCTTATCGATAAATTAGGGCGGAGAATGTTACTTTATATCGGCTCTTTTGGTTACATAATTTCTCTTGGAGTAATTGCGGTTGCGTTTTTAAATATCTCTGAATTCAAGGTGGTTTCAACAGCAATCGATTTAATGGCTACTTCTGGAAATGTAATTCAGATTGAGAATAAAGAAGGTTTTCGCACTCCAGCCGATGAAGAAAATATATATAAAGATTTTTCTGCAGCAAAAACTGCATTAATTAATGCGTCGAAGTTAGAAGGTTACGAAGGAGATTTTGTCAATATTCCACAGGGTATTTCAACACAAGAGGTTAAGTTGATTGCAGAAAAAGCAAAAACCGATTCTTCGGGTTTATTAGGAGGTACAAGTTTACTGGTGCTAATCTGTATAATTGCTTTTATTGCTGCACACGCAGTGGGTCAGGGAGCTGTAATATGGGTTTTTATTTCCGAAATATTTCCCAATAATCATCGTGCAGCCGGTCAATCGTTGGGGAGTTTTACGCATTGGATTTTTGCAGCTATTTTAACGATGTTGTTCCCAATAGCTATTAAAAATTTCGATGCCGGTTATATATTTGCATTTTTCTGTTTAATGATGGTGCTACAGTTAATTTGGGTAAAAGTTTTAGTTCCGGAAACCAAAGGAAAATCTCTAGAAGAAATTGAAAGGAAATTGGGAACAAAAAATTGAAATAAGTTTGGCTTTTCCAATATAGAAATAATATTAAAACTAATGTAATGAAATTTTTAACCTTCCGTTTATCGCAAATAATACTGTTCGTTTTTCTGTTTTCGTGCAATCAGAATAATTCTAAAATAGATTCAGATATTTATCTTGAATTTCAAAAAAAAGGTACAAATATTTCGAATCTTTCGCAGACGACATTGTTGGCAAATGTAGCAAAGGCAATTCAAAAAGGAGGTTCGGAGTATGCGCTTGAGTTTTGCAATTTAAAGGCTTCATCAATTATCGACAGTTTGAACATTGTGAATGACTGTGTAATATCTCGTGTTTCAATAAAAAACAGAAATCCGGAAAATGGATTAAAAGGTGAACAGGAAAAGCATATTTGGTCTTTATTTCAAAACAATCAGCTGTCCGACACTTTAATTCAGCATAATCAGAAATTGGTTTATTACAAAACAATTAAAACAGGGATGCCTGCATGTTTGAAATGCCATGGAACTCCGGAGTTGGAAATAAGTCCATCAACTTTCGAGAAATTGCAAAAATTATATCCGAACGATTTGGCTATTGGTTATAAATTGAATGATTTCAGGGGATTATGGAAAATTGAATTCCGAAAAGAATTGTAGATATGTTTATGAGTTTTTTTCTTATTTACTTTTCCGCTTCGAAACAATAATCAATACAAATTCGTTGATAATTTTACTAATTCAATTGCCATGTGTTTTAACGCAAGATTTATACTGCAAATAGCTCTGAAAAGAGCAAAACGCAGAAATAGTAAAAAAGATATTCAACATTGGGAAAAGTCATTAAAACAATACGATGAATTGTTTCAGGTTTCTGGGTTTACGCATCCCGAACTTATAATTTATACGAATGACGAACCATTTAAACCACAAAAGTCGGTATGGGGATTAATTCCGTTGTGGGCAAAAGAAGCCGAAAGTATATGGAATAAAACATTAAATGCCCGGGGAGAAACTATTTTTGAAAAGCCTTCATTCAAAAAATCAGCCGAAGAAAAACGTTGCCTGATTCCTGCCGAAGGGTTTTACGAACATTATCATTTTAAGGGGAAAAGATATCCGTTTTATATCAGCCATAAAGAAAATAAACCACTAACTTTTGCCGGTTTATGGAACGAGTGGACCGATCCTGCAAGCGGCGAAGTTATACATACTTGCTCCATTGTAACAACAAAAGCCAATTCGTTACTAGCTAAAATACACAACAACCCAAAGTTATTGGGAGATGCTCGAATGCCTGTTATTTTAAACGAGAATTTAGAAAATGAATGGCTGAAACCATTAAACAAAAGTGAATTGCGGGAATTGTTACAGCCTTTTCCCGATTCGGAATTGACAGCCCACACTGTAAAAAGTTTATCGGGAAAGAATTCGTTGGGCAATGTTATTGAGGCGAATAAAGAACAATCTTACCATGAGTTGGAATTTGACGGTGAGAATCAACTATCACTTTTTTAAACCTTTTCTTTGGATTTAAAATTAAGCCAAACCTGCAATCGTTTTTTTGAAGAGCATTTTATGTTGACTGACTACTGCTCGAACTATATTTTTAGATGCTATGATATCAATTGTTTAAAAGCGTTTGACTAAGTAGAGACCACTTTTTCTATTTGATTCACGGTACATATAATCTTGGGGGTCAGCGGAGCAATGACTGATCATCCATTCTCCCTTCCATTCGAAAACCTGGGAAGCGTGGCTAAAACCCAATCTAACTGATTCTTTGTTTTTAAAATCTAAAGGATTATCTGAAACGACAAAATGTGTCCACCACCCATGTTTAAAAAATAGCCAGTAGCGACCGTCCTTTTTTATAACACTAGGAGATTCAACTGCTCGGGTAACACCATCATCTCAGGCTTCAATAATAAATACTGATCCCACTTCCTGCCAATGAATAAGATCCTGTGACACAGACGCAGCTACACAAGTGAGGTCTGACCTAAACTTAGGGTTCATTTCGGCCACCCAATAGGCGACATACGAGCCGTCTTCGAGCTGCAAAATATGAGGGTCGCGGCAATTGCCACCTTTCTCATCACCATAGCCAACCCATCTTGCCCAGTTAAGGGATGGGGTGATAACCGGATTACCCTCATAACGATTCCAATCAAAAAGATCTGTGGATATTGCCAAACACAATCGATTGGTTCCGTCTTCACTTAATGCGGTATAAAGCATATAATAGATCCCATCTCGCTTTATAACATTGGGAGCATATACGTGCTCCCACTCCGGGCCATACCCCGGATGCATTTATCACATCATCGTGTAAACCCCAATGTTCTAAATCAACGCTTGAAGCATGGGCGAAAGATACCTCGCTGCCTTTATCAAAAACACCCTTGCCAACTGGCCCAATAATTCCAAAGAAGTGTCATTCCGACCCACTATAGATCAGGCAATGATCATTGAGGTATTTTCCCGGAATCAATAGTACCTCTTTGAAATCACCGAATTCCACAAGGCCTTTGGTACTTCATGAGGATGATTGTATGTTTTCTTCTAACTGAGCCTGTACAGTTACCTCCCAAAAGATTGATATGATAATTAAGAAGGTAATTCTTGTTTTCATGATAAGTAAATCTTTGTTATTGGGCGTCACTCATTTTAAGTCTCACTTCCTGCATGTTCCACTTATAAAAGGTACTATGACGATTTGCTGCATCCGAAAATACGAGCTGCATTGTTAAGCCATCTTCCGAAATCCACTTTGGTGCAAGTTGAGGAAGATACAGTCTGTTAATATCTTCACCTACCTGCCAGTTTTCTTTCCAATAAAACTGATTCCATGGTCCCCATGGATTTTCGGCATATAAAAACATCAGACTACCAGATTCATTGTGAACAGAAGATTTCAACTCCGGATCGCCTGTTCCTGGTCTCAAAGTACCTCCTGTAACCATTATAAATAGACCGAGTTTTTTATTCCAGACAACACTCGGTGACCAGGAATAGAACCCCCAACCTTTTGGGAATTTATGTACAATTCCTCTTTTTGTAATATCTCCCAAAATCCATTCTGCTTCGCCTTTGTCATTTAATCGGGTAAAGTATTCCCATTTATTACGATCCGTAATATCTCCCTTTTTCACTCTGGCCATATTTAAATTTGAAGCATTTAATTTTCCTTCAGGAGAATAGATATATACATACCCATCTTTGTTTTCCTGATAGTCTTTCCCATACTGAGCGATGGAAATAAATGAAAAAGCGTACTCTGGTTCATTAAAAAACATCAACTGATTTCCGCCTTTGTTTAATAGCCATCGATCACGATCATGTGCATCTGATCCATTCCACCGTTTCCATTGAAGTTCACCCTTAGGTTTCCAAATGAGTTGGGTTCCGTCAAACCAGCTCCAGCCATGTCTTTCACCACAATGCGAAATGAATTGATACATATTCCCTTCGATTGAAACAATCCCATAGCCATACCAATTCCAGTCACGTAGAAGTTCTTTGTTACCTGGAAATTCTATAAGCGAATCAGGACCTATTATTGGTCCATGGATTTCCGTAAGACCTATTCGGGAATAATCTGGATAATCAATCATCTCAGCTTTGAAACTGATGCTGTCCGGGCCACCGGTAATTTGCCAAACCTGGTTGTTATTAAATGCCTTCTTGCTATTATCATCATTGTACCAGCCTCTTCCGTCGCATTGCGCTGTATAAAGGACATTATCTTCACCCACCGTCATACACCAATTATCTCCATTATCACCAAGCCTTACCACTTCAGGATCAAAGTCAACTCCAATCGGATATTTTTTGACATTCTGGCACATGGTTATCAGCAATGCAAAAATCATTATTAATAACACGTTTCTAAATCTGAAATTCATATACGACATTTTTCTATTTTAATTATTTGTGAAAAATTAATTACGTAAATATCTAATTTGAGAAATTTATACCGAATATAGTTCGGTCAGAGAACAAGTACTATTCAATTCCGGTCAAATTAGTATAACCCCGGTCATAAATATTTAGTATGCCCATGCCCTGGCGGGAAAGATATCCCTGTTTTTTTTCGATTCCTCATCTAAGTGAACGTAGCTCTTCCGTACATCTTAATCATTTTATTCATCTCATTATTATTTTAAATCTATAATGGTATTTATCTCATTCAATCGTTTATTTCAACTTAAAAAACCACCTGCTTTGCTGGTGGTAATGTTCTGATGGCTTTGCCTATCTTTGTTATTATGAGCAAATATAAGAAACTGTCCCAT
>Ga0307988_1001692_pt1 | contig 11965 bp, 11 predicted proteins | sample EllFjometagen183_FD_203166 | JGI IMG/M metagenome (GOLD analysis project Ga0307988, IMG submission 203166) | Marine microbial communities from Ellis Fjord, Antarctic Ocean - #183 | ecosystem: Environmental > Aquatic > Marine > Unclassified | place: Southern Ocean | collected 2014-10-08 | reverse complement strand
AGAAATACAAGAAAATATCCCCCTGACGAGTCAAGATAAAATACCCGGCACACTTGTTGATCACGTTATCCGGAGAAAAAAGGCTGTTGTTCTCAATGATGCAAGGCAGGAGAACATGTTCAGCGATGATGCATATATTACGCTGAATAAACCCCTTTCCATCCTCTGCATACCACTTATGGATCAGGGTGAAATAGTCTGTGTACTTTACCTGGAGAACAACCTCACCAGGAAAGTCTTTTCCGCGGATAAAATGGAGAGACTCAGCCTAACAGGCAGTCTGGCTGCATCCTGCATAAAAAACGTAATTCTTTCAAACAGAGTACAGGAAAATATGAATACAATGACCCACGAGTTAAAAAATCCGCTCATGGGAATAGAATATCTTCTCAGAGATTTCGTGGGACGTCCGGGACTTAGCGAAGAAGATCAAAAGCTATTCAGCCTGGGAGTCGAAGAGTGTCAACTAATAAAAAAACTTCTCAAGGAAATCAGACAACATCAATAAACAGTGGATCATCGGAAGACTCAACAACCAGCCATTCGTCCCCTTCATGGTCAAAATCAGCGATTTTATCTATATCCATCTTCAGATACTTTCCTCTCCCCTCAACTGCAACACGGCCATCATCAAGTAAAATTTCTCCGGTGCCGGTGAACGAGCGGTTCCCCTCCTTCTCAATTCGAGCAATAACCTTTATCTCGCCGCCAATAGGTACCGGTTTTCGCAGCTTCATAGAAAAATCCACCGTTACTCCCCATACGCTGGCTGAGTGGGTCAGCATAATTGCACGGCCAATGGTTTCATCAAGGATGGTGGCCGCAATCCCCCCATGTAAACGACCCGGGTATCCCTGGTGCTCTTCAGCAGCCTTGAACACGGCCATGATCTGGCCGTCCTCAAGCTCATAAAACCAGCTCTTTAAACCAAATTTATTATCCAGCCCGCAGACAAAACACATCTTGGAGTTGGGTTGTTTTTTCAGCACCTTCAAACGCATATATTCCTCCAGAAAAACATAAGATAAGGATGTACGACGCCATCATCTTTGACAGTGGGGAATGGGAATCCCGGGTGGCCCCTTTACCAGCATTTCGGCTATTGTCATCTTCACCTTAGGCATGAGATGACGCTTGTTATCAAGAAGTTCATTTTCCAGTAAAACAATCTTTTGCAGCAAAGGAGTTCTCTCGACATAGGGAGGTTCCTCCTTACCATACTTCTCCTGTACAATTTCCTGGCACAAAAAACACCCGGGAAAATCCATTTTTTGACCGTCTGGTCTTGTAAGCGCTGCGGGAACACCATGGGTACGACAGACAAGCAGGCGATGTTCATAGAGAGTACATAGACCATTTCCGTTCAAAGGGCACATAACCTGAGGCCGCTCGCCTTTCTTGTCAGCCATATCACAGAGGTTAATATAATCCCGGGATTTTTCCAGAATCTCTGTTTTCTTTGGAGGGTCAAGCTTGTTGAAGCCCAACCAGAGGTAGGCCCATTCAGCGTAGGTATGATGAAGGAAATAGGAATCACAGCAGTTATCGGGGCACCCTGTACAGGAAAACCCCAACTCACCCGCCACTTTCTGGTAATCCTGTTCCAGTTTTTTATAAATGTCCTGCAGCTGTAGAAGCAGCTTGTCTGGTAAGAGAACTTCCTTCACACATCATCCTCCCCAAAACTAAACACCTGATAAACCTTTATCTCCAGTCGTCCCTCCAGCCACGCTCCGTCCTCCAGCCCCGCCTTTTGACAGAGTTGTCCCAGAAACAGCTCCGGCGACTGCAGCTGTCCCCACACCTGAGGCAGAAAGGTCGCCCCGCGACGGCCGTCACTCAAAATGACCCCATCAACCCCGGGTCTTATTTTTCTTATCAAATCACTCGAGTCCTCATATTCAAGCAGGCAGGGAGTGGAAAGAATTGAAATATCTATTGATACCCCGTCAAACTCATCTGTGCTCAACGGCGAAAAGCGATGATCATGAAAGGCGGCACTGCGCGCATTATCCCGCACACTCTCCCAAAGAGAGCCAACAGGCTCCAGATTACCAATACACCCCCTTAACTTGCCGGAAATATTAAGGGTTACAAAGGTGGCCGCTTTCTTATGAAAAGAAGGCTCTTTTGATATTTTTGGCAGAGGAGAACCTGCATTGAGATGGTCACCAATAGTCTGCCTGGCAAGATCAAGCAAATCCTTTTTCTGAATCCTGCTCAATCCACTTTGCATCTGTTCCATTCAACCCCCAGCATCATGCAATTGATCCCGCTGCCGATTCCAAGCAGCGCCCCTTTGTTTCCAGGCTGAAACACACCCTGTTCAATCGCCATAGCCATGGTAATGGGAGCGGATACCGAGCCAACATTTCCCAGAGTCGCCAGGGTTGCAAAATTCTTTTCAGGTGCCAGGTCCAACTGCTCAAAAAGCAGCTTTGCGTGGGCTGAGCCCACCTGATGGCAAAAGAAATGGTCAATATCCCCACCACGCCAACCATTCTTTTTGGAAAACTCCCTCCATGTCAACAGCGCCGTCTCGACACCGCGATACAAAAGCTCCTCTGAATCTGTAGCCATTAAAGTTGTTTTATCTCCATTCTGTCCGCCATGACAAAGATCGGAATGAATTGTGTTGGATTTCCAGGCCCCGCAAACCAGCATGGGTTTCTCCTCACTCTCCACAGCCCTCCTCATAAATAATCCCATTGACCCCGAACCTATTGTCAAAGAAGCAAAAGCGGGTTTTATACTTTTCCTGGTAAGTGTCTTATCCTCAAGTAAAGAAACCAGTGTCGATTCCAACAACTCTTCAGCGGTTTCACCAGACACAACCAGACCATTTTTCACCTGGCCCAACTCAATCATATTTGCCAGCATTACCATTCCATCAAGAAAACCGAGGCATGCGTTGGAGATATCGAAAATAAGGCATGATGATGGCAGGCCAAGATTGTTATGGACGAAAGAAGCCGTTGCCGGTTCCATCATATCCCGTGAAACTGAAGTGAAAATAAGGCATTCAATTTCCTTTTGGTCGATTCCCCCTTCAGCTAAAACTTTTTTTCCGGCAAGGGTTGCAGCCTCACTCGGCCGGGTCCCGTCGGGCCATAATCGCCTCTCCCTTATACCGGTCATCAGCTCTAGCCTGCCCTGGGGAAGGCGGAGACGATCATAGAGCGGAAACAGACGATCTTCTATCTCACTTGATGTTATAATTCTGGAAGGCAACTGATACCCAAAGGTATCCAGACAAACATGGGAGTAATGTATCATAGAGTAATAAACTATTTAATTTTAAGATTTTACCAGGGCAAGCTGTGCTTTGATTTTGTCTCTCGTTAACAAACCACCGATATAACTGTCGACACCGCACTCAAGGCATTTATCACCGGTCATATCAGAACAAACACCCATGATTATGGCCCGCTGGCCTGAGTACTCTTCCAGCTGTCTGATGGTTCTCACAGCTTCGAGATTTTTCATTTCAGGAGAGGTTAAATCAAACACTATGAGATCAAAGTGTGACAGGGACGCTTCATACATAGCAGTCCGCTTTGTTTCTGCGATAGTTACCTGCCAGCCTGACTCAACCAAAGTATGGACAATGAGCTGCTGACTCTCCACCTCGCTCACCACCACCAGAGCCTTGCTGGTCAGATACCTGGTTAACATATCAACGAGATGATCCCTTTCGACTGGCTTGGATAGATAGTCATCCATACCCGCCTGTAAACATTTCTCCCGGTCACCCGGCATAGCCCTGGCGGTTAGAGCAATAACAGGTAAGTGGCCCCCTGTTTTCTTTTCGAATTTTCTTATTTCCTTTGTGGCCTGCAAACCATCCATCCCCTCCAGCTGAATATCCATCAACAGGGCATCATAACCGCCGCCACATCCCTCCTCTACAGCCTTTTCACCATCTCCGACGCAGGTTACCTGTACATCGAACTGCTGCAGTATTGTCTGTATCAGAACTCTATTTATGTACTCATCTTCAGCAAGAAGAATTTTTATCCCCTTGAGAGCATACCCCTTTGTTTTTTCGATACTCTCGATAGCGTTATTGCTCCTGCCCCCGGCAATATTATAATCAACTACTTCCTGGACAGGTATTGTGAACCAGAAGGTTGAACCGGATGAATCACTATCGAGGCCAATGCTGCCTCCCATTATACCAACAAGCTGGGAGGCAACAGTCAAACCCAGTCCCGCCGACCCCATAACAAGGGGATTAACCTTCTGGTGCCTTATTTTCTGTTTAAAATAATCAGAGATAAGGGCCTGGTTGCGCTTATCCACCCCTGAACCGGTATCAGTTATGACAAATTTGAGCTTCAGGTTTTTCTTGTCGTCGTAACCATCATTTTCAATATTTATCGCAACAGCCCCCTCCTGTGTAAACTTGATGCCGTTGTTTACCAGATTGCTGACAACCTGAATCAGCCGCTCAGGATCTCCATGAATATACTCAGGGACATCGTTGGATATATTGCACGAAAGCTCAAGCTTTTTCCTTTGGGCGGTCAAACTCAACAGATAAAGGTCGTGATCCAGACTATCTTTTAATTTAAAATCCTTCTTTTTTAACTCAAGCTGTCCAGACTCTATCTTGGAATAATCGAGAACCTGGTTAACCACACTCAATAACCGGTCTACCGATGAGTTAACCATCTCCAGATACTGTCTTTGTTTTTCCCTCAAGTCCGTTTCCAGAACAAGCTTTGTCATCCCGACAACACCATTCATTGAAGACCGTATCTCGTGACTTACGTCCTCAAGAAAGGTGCTCTTTACATGGCTGGCCTTATCAGCATCAACGCCGGCCGGATCAGATTCATCCCCACCTTTGGACTGGTGTAGTTTTAATGCGGTCAGGAGTGACCTTTTCTTTAATATCTTGTTTATCTCCCTCTCCCGACTGACCTGGTTGCCAAGATCTCTGATCTGCTGCTGCAGTTTTTCGGTTTCCATCATTCTCCCCCTTCCTCTTCCCTTCTCTCTGCCTTCTTTTTCTCTATCTCCCAACACATATGGATTTTTGTATTTCTGGAAAAATCATACGGTATTGTGCTTTTGCTGATATCACGTATATCAAAAATATCCTTCAGCCGGGGATCTAAAATAAATTTTTTATAGTTCGTTGAAAAAAACAGCACGCCAGAACCTTCCAGTCGAGACATGGTAAGCTTGATCAAGTCGAAATGATCCCTTTGAATATCAAACACCCGGTTCTCTTTTTTGGTGTTTGAAAAGGTCGGAGGATCAAGAAAAATAATATCAAAAGTCGCCCTGCACTCCTGCAGCCACACCTGGCAGTCACCCTGCACTACTTTATGCCTCTCCTCGCTCAATCCATTGAGAGCCAGGTTCATTTTCGTCCAGTTGGTGTATGTGGCTGAGAGATCAACAGTCGTCGTTGTTGCCGCCCCGGCGACTGCGGCATGAATGGTTGCGCTGCCTGTATAAGCGAAAAGATTAAGAAACCTCTTTCCTTTGGACTGCTGGAAAATTATCCCACGTAACGGACGATGATCCAGAAAAAGGCCTGTGTCGAGATAATCTGTGAAGTTTACCAGTAAATAACAATCCCCCTCTTTCACCTCGTACAACTTTTCTCTGCTGTCCTTCTTCTGGTACTGTTTTTTCCCTCTCTGTCTCTGTCTGGTTTTGAGAAAAACACGATTTGAACGTACTCCCAGAATATCCCTTACCTGTCTTACCGCATCCTTAAGTCTCTTCTCGGCAACTTCCGGAGAAACTGACTTTGGAGGTGCATATTCCTGGATGTGCACCCATTTTTCATAAAGATCGACACTTATATTATATTCGGGGAGATCACTGTCATAAATCCTGAAGCAGGAGATATTCTCCCTTGTGGCCCATCCCAGGTATTTTTTCAAATTCTTCCTCAACCTGTTACCAAACTCCCCTCCACTCTCTCTATCCACCTCAGGTAGCCTGTCCCATTTAAAGGGAAAAAAATCATCATCACTCACACTCCCAACCAGGAGCCTGCAGGGGATGGTTCCATTGAAAAGCTTATACCTATACTTCCACTCCAGATTAAAGCTGTCCGTAAGGTCTGCATGTGAAATAAACACACCTGCAGACCAGCCGGAAAACCTGTCCCTGCAGATACGCCCAAAGGCTCTGTAAAGGTGCGATACACGCTCCTTCTCCGACAACCTCTCGCCATAAGGAAGATTAGACAAAACCATACCTTTGGTGCTGGATGGTTGAAGTGTTGCCAGTTCGGCCTGCTTAACCCGGATATACCCTTCCAAACCTGCCCGCTCAATATTATTTCGAGCACTGCCAACAACCACCGGATCAGAATCATAACCGGTTATAACGGGCCAATTTCCATTCAATCCAATCTCTCTCCTTGCAGCGGCCTCCTCGACAAGACCACACCACAAATCATCGTCATGCTGCAGCCAGCCGAAAAAACCAAAATAATCACGAGCCAGGCCCGGGGCGCAGTCACCATGCATCATCGCGGCTTCTATAAGCAAGGTCCCGGTTCCACACATTGGATCCACAAGTGCCGTCCCACTACCATTGTTAAACCACCCGCTCAAGGCAACAATAGCTGCCCCAAGGGTTTCCTTAAGCGGAGCCCTTGCTCCGGAACCTCTGTAACCCCGGCGGTGCAGACTCTCTCCAGAAAAATCTAAAAACAGTGTCGACTTCACATTATCAATATGGAGATGTACCCTGATCCCCGGATATACGGTATCAATTGAAGGACGCTCCCCATCTCTTTCTCTGAAATAGTCAACAATTGCATCTTTAACCCTCAGCGCCGCATAATGACTATGGTTTATGGGACCTTCACCTGAGATCGTGCAGTCAACGGCAAACGTCGTTGCAATATCCATATGCTCTGACCAAGGTTTGGCCAGGCTCTTTTCGTACAACTCATCTGCATTTACTGCTGTAAATTCATAGAGACTGAGTAAAACCCTGGATGAAAACCGGGACCATAGACAGGAACGATAAGCGGAATCCAGACTCCCTTTCCAGAAAACCACCCCAGTCCCGCAGGATATTTCTTCACCACCAAAGCTCTCTACCTCTGCCCTAATCAGTTCTTCCAAACCAACAGCACAGGTTGCTGTCAAGGCGTAATGTTTGTTTTTAAAATCCATATTTCCAGCCACACCTCAATCGGTGAACATTTAAAAAACATTGTTTTCAATGTCTTACAACGTATCTTACTCCTGGTACCCTGAAAACTTTGAGGTCTGCTTTACACCCCGCTCCCATGACTACCTTCGAAATACCATTATAGAAGTTGATCAGCAACAGGTAAATAGAATTCTCGGGCGGACAATTTATTCTTGACCTCTTTGGTATTAAGGCTAAACTGTATAATTATTTCGATAATCTAATTATCACTAAATTTTATCCCTTCAAGCGGGGTATTGTCCCCCTAAAACGAAACATGGAAAAACATCCATGGTTTTAGAGAAACAGGAGAAATCATGAAAAAAAGGCTTTCCACATCTATCGTAATCCCTATTCTTCTCGGCTCACTTATCCTGTTTGCGGCGGGGTGTAGCAAAAAAACAGTTATACCACCAGGATCAGGAGGATCAGGCAGTGGGTCAATATCCAGCGGAACAGATATAAACTACCCTCCAGCGGAGGGGTATTCCGAGGGCAGCCTGTCTACCGAAGGAAACCTTGACGATACAACTGACGGCAGACTCGCCGACGGGTCAATGCTTCCAGAAAACCAGACCGACGAGTACAAAAGAATACACGGCAGATCATCCGCCACCCTCTTTCCTGTCTATTTCGAATTTGATCAGGCGGGAATCACCGCCGATATGGCTGACATAATGGTTCGTAACGCCCAGTACTTAAACTCGACCCCGGGGGCGATTATAACTATTGAGGGTAATTGTGATGAGAGAGGAACTAACGAATACAACCTCGCCCTGGGAGAGAGAAGATCTATAAACGCCCGTCAATTTCTTGTTGACCTTGGTATTGAACCTTCCCGGATAAAAACACTTTCTTATGGTGAAGAAAAACCGCTGTTTGCCGATCAGGACGAGACAGCCTACAGCCAGAACAGGCGCGCAGACTTCGTTTTACAGTAAAACGAACCGCTCCCTGACCTCCGGGTCAGGGGGAACATTTTATTTTTTTTACAACTTTCGCAATCACCTCTTCAATTGTTATACTGGTGCTGTCTATTCGTAAGGCATCTTCAGCCTGCCTGAGTGGAGCAATGTCCCTTTCACTGTCATTCTTATCACGCTCAAGGGTCAGAGCTAGGATCTCACGCTCATCAGCTTCAACACCCCTTTCCCTGAGTTGAGAGACACGCCTCCTGGCCCTTTCTCCAGGCTCTGCATCAAGAAAAAACTTATGGTCTGCCATAGGAAAAACTACCGTACCCGTGTCTCTCCCCTCAGCAACAACCCCTCCTTCAGACCCTAGAGATCTCTGCATTTCTGTCAACTTCTCCCGTACCACAGGGACTGCTGAAACACGAGAGGCTACCATAGCTGCCTCGGGGGTGCGTATAGCCTCGCTCACATCTTCACCATTCAGCACGACACAAACATCACTGAGCTCATCAACCGACGGTAACAACTCCAGTTTTAAATCGTCGAGACAACGGGAGATTGCTTCACTGTTATTTATATCCACTCCCCCTCTATCTAAAAAAAGTCCAACTGCACGGTACATGGCTCCCGTATCAAGATAGGTGTATCCCATTAAACCGGCAACCCTCCTACTTACAGTTGATTTACCAACGCCGGATGGGCCGTCGATGGTTATGATGCTTTTTCTAGACATAACCAAGACTCTCCAGACACTTCTCCAGTGCCCCCAGAAAACGAACATTCTCCTCTTCGGTGCCAATAGTAACCCTGATAAAACATGGGAAACCGTAACTGCTCATGGATCGAACAATAACACCCTTATAGAGCATCTCCTGATACAGTTTATCCGCGTCACCTCTGACGTCAATGAGAAAAAAATTAGTGTGAGAAGGGTAGCTGACACAACCTATCCTATCAACTCCTTTGGACAGAAAGTCCAACCCTTTTTTTGTCTTACTGATTGTCTGCTGATAAAAACCTTCATCTTCAAGAGCCGCCAGAGCACCGGCCTGGGCCATCCGGTTGATATTGAAAGGCTGTCTAACCTTATGCAGACACAACGCAATCTCTCTGTACATAATACCAAACCCAACCCTCAAACCGGAAAGACCATAGGCTTTTGAGAATGTCCTTAACAAAACCACAGGACATCGCCCCTCAGTTTGACGCACAATACCAGAGGCATCAATAACCTGGAACTCTTTGTCCATATAGTCCACATAAGCTTCGTCCAGCACAACTACGACGGATTCAGGAACCCTGTTTAAAAAATCATCCAGAGCCGCAGGTTCAATGATGGTTCCGGTCGGGTTATTCGGATTATCGAGAAAAACGAGTCGTGTTTTTTCAGTTATCTTTTTATAGATAGTATCCAGGTCATGTGTCATGCCCGCCAGAGAAACGACATGATTAACCCCGCCGCGAACCTGTACAAATTTCTGATACATTAAAAAAGAAGGATGACTCGTTATAACCTCATCCCCTTCCTTCACAAACGCTTTTACCAGAAACTCAATAACTTCATTTGACCCGTTCCCTAAAACAATCTCCTCTGGATCAACCTTGAGTTTTTCTGCAATAGCCTTTGTAAGGTAGTAGCACGAGCCGTCCGGGTACCTGTTCAAATTGGTCAACTCATCACGCAGTGCCTTCAACACATCCGGCGAAGGACCCCATGGGTTCTCGTTTGAGGCAAGCTTTATGGAACCGGTTATACCATATTCCCGCTCAAGTTCGTCGATCGGTTTCCCGGGTGGGTAGGGTGTGATTGCCGCAATATTATCAGGGATATTAATTTTCAACTAAAAACCCCTTTAAACATCTAGTGCCACTGCATCAAGGTTAAGATCTTGTTCAAGGTGAAATGCAGTCTGGATTATTTTTGCCTCGTTAAAATGATTTCCCTGAAGCTGAATCCCCACAGGCAGGCCCGCCCGGGTAAATCCTCCAGGAACAGACATTCCAGGGATACCCGCGAGATTTGCTGAGATAGTCAGTATGTCAGACAGGTACATCGCCAGCGGGTCATCACTGTTTTCACCTTTTTTCCAGGCAGGAACAGGTGTTACCGGAGAAACAAGGATGTCGCACTTCTTAAATGCATCCCTGAAATCGCCAAGAATGAGGGTCCTGACCTGGGATGCTTTTTTATAATACGCATCATAGTAACCTGAAGAGAGTGCGTATGTGCCGATAAGTATCCGCCGCTTCACTTCAGCGCCAAATCCTTCCGAGCGGGTCTGTTTATACATCTCGAGGAGGGAATCAGCCTCCTGTCCCCTGTAGCCATAAAGAGCGCCATCATATCTGGCAAGGTTGGAGCTTGCTTCAGAAGATGAGATTATATAGTAAACTGCAACACAATACTCAGTGTGGGGAAGAGATATGGGCACGATCTCCGCGCCACCATCCTTTAGCACCTCAATCCCGTTTCGAACAATCCCCTCAACTTCAGGATCCAACCCCTGGGAGAAGTACTCAACCGGGACTCCCACTCGAACCCCCTCAAGCCCTTTTTTAAGGGACAAGGTAAAGTCCGGTGTTGATTCCTGTACCGATGTTGAGTCTTTTTTATCGTAGCCGGAGATAACGTTCATCAACACAGCACAATCCGTAACATCACGACAAAGAGGGCCAACCTGATCAAGGGAAGAGGCGAAGGCGGTAAGGCCATAACGGGAAACCCTGCCGTAAGTTGGCTTCATCCCCACAACCCCGCAAAGAGAAGCTGGTTGTCTGATAGATCCACCAGTATCAGACCCAAGAGACCCGAGGCACTCCAATGACGCAACAGATACAGCCGAACCACCGGATGACCCTCCGGCAATATACCCCTGTTTATAAGGGTTCTGGGGAGCACCAAAAGCACATGTCTCTGAAGTTGACCCCATGGCAAATTCATCCATCGATACCTTGCCGAGAATAATTCCATCTTCTTTTTTAATTCTTTCTACAACGGTTGCATCATAAGGGGGGGTATAGTTCTCTAAAATCTTCGACCCGCATGTTGTTTTCAGGTTTTTTGTGCAGAGAAGATCTTTTACAGACAAGGGAATACCACACAGGGCCCCACCCCTGCCCTCACTTCGTTTTTTATCAGCATCCAACGCCTGCTTGACGGCACCCTCAGCGTCAACAGTTATAAACGCACTTAAACTGTCATCCACAGCTTCAATTCGATCAAGGCAGCTCCTGGTCAACTCAACAGCAGAAAGTTCGCCTGTCTCCATTCCATCCATCGCCTGTGCAATGGTCAGCTCGTATGGTTTCATCTAAACCTCAAGAAAACAGACATCTACATGCTGTTTTTATAAATAATATTATCTGGTGTGTGATTTATATAATCTTGGGAACCTGAAAACTCTCACCATTTTGAAGAGGTGCATTCGCAAGAGATTGTTCCCGGGAAAGGGATTCGCTCACGATGTCTTCCCGAAAAGCATTACTTACAGAGAAAACATGTGTTGTAGGTTGTACTCCTGTTGTATCAAGTTCTCCAAGTTGATCAACATATGTCAGTATGTTGTCCAACTGTCCTCTCATTGTGTCCATCTCCTCATCAGACAGCGTCAGCCTGGCCAGGTGTGTCACATGTTCAAGTTCTTCTTGAGTAATCTTCATAATACGTTTTTAGTGGTTTTAATTGATAATTTCGTAAAAACTTAAATTTTAAGATGGATAAGTAAAAAACCTCATATGCAAGGTGCGTAAATTTTCTATTATTTCGGCGTACCAGGGTACGTCGTAATGATAGAAAATTTGCAGCAACGAAGCAGATGGGGAGTTTTTTACGACGCCATCTTAATTTAGATGTGTTTCTTTTTCATAAAGACTCTCCA
>Ga0307988_1001691_pt1 | contig 11966 bp, 8 predicted proteins | sample EllFjometagen183_FD_203166 | JGI IMG/M metagenome (GOLD analysis project Ga0307988, IMG submission 203166) | Marine microbial communities from Ellis Fjord, Antarctic Ocean - #183 | ecosystem: Environmental > Aquatic > Marine > Unclassified | place: Southern Ocean | collected 2014-10-08 | reverse complement strand
GTTCGATCACTAACCTGGCCAAAGTCAGCGATCCTTCGTTGTTGAAAGCAGTCTTGCGTATTGATCAGAATCAGGCTCGTGAAGTCAAGATCGGTTTACCCGCCAAGATCGACATACGCAGCAAGGTTCTAACCGGCAAAGTTGCTCGAATCGATCCATCAGTCAAAGAGGGAACCGTTGAAGTTGACGTCATCCTTGATGATTCGCTACCCGACGGGGCGCGTCCCGACCAGACGTTGGATGGTAATATCCAGATTGAAAAATTAACCAATATTCTTTATGTCGGTCGACCTGTATTTGCTCAGCCCAATGTTACTCTAGGCATTTTTAAACTGAGTGAAGATGGCGCCACTGCTAACCGCGTCCGGGTAAAACTGGGGCGTAGTTCAGTGAATACCGTAGAGGTACTGGATGGATTGGATGAAGGCGACAAAATCATTCTCTCTGACATGAGCGAGTGGGACGAAGTGGACCGCGTAAATCTACGTTAAAAATTAACCTGACAAAAAAAGTTTGCTTAATATAAAGGAGACGGCAATGTCCGAAAAACAAAGCCTTATTAAGATGACCAACCTCAGAAAAGTCTTTATTACTGAAGAGGTCGAAACCCATGCCCTGACCGGGATTAATCTCACTATCGAAAAAGGCGACTACCTTTCCATCGCCGGACCTTCCGGCTGCGGTAAATCCACCCTCCTGGCCATTATGGGATTGCTGGATACTTCGTCTGATGGTGAATATCTATTGAATGAAGAGAACGTCTCCAGCCTTACTCTTGCAAATCGCGCACGCATCAGAAACCGTGAAATCGGTTTTATCTTTCAAAGTTTTAATCTGATCGGCGACTTGACTGTCTATGAAAATGTTGAACTGCCCCTTACCTATCGGGGCATGTCATCCAGCGAACGCAAAAGCAAGACAGTGGAAGCCTTGGAGAAGGTGGGCATGTCGCATCGCATGAAGCATTATCCGGCGCAACTATCCGGCGGTCAGCAACAGCGCGTCGCCGTGGCGCGGGCTGTATGCGGCAATCCCTCAATTCTTCTGGCGGATGAACCGACGGGTAATCTCGATTCACATAACGGTGAAGCGGTTATGGAACTGCTGGCTGATCTGCACCGCGAGGGCGCAACAATCTGTATGGTGACTCATGATCCTCGTTACGCCAAACACGCCGACCGCAATATCCAATTGTTCGATGGTCAGATTGTGGAAGATATAATTTTGCGAAAATCTTCTAATGAAATAACTACAGATACCATCGAAGCGCTTTCCTGATATTGCATGATTTATCAATTAATCAGCATTGTAAAATTTAACGCATTTTAATGGTAAATAAGATGAATTCTTTATTAAAAGATATATGTTATGGGTTCCGGGCGCTGATTAAGTCGCCGGGCTATACCCTCATCGCCCTTCTTACTCTAGGCATCGGCATTGGCGCCAACACCACTATTTTTACGGCCATCAATGCCTTTTTTCTGCGTCCATTGGTTTATGAAGGTGCGGAAAGATTGGTTGATATTCAGGAAAGACATGCAACATTCGGGGGCATGTCTACTGCTTACGCCAATTACCAGGATTGGCGGGATCGCAACCAATCATTTGAAGAGATGGCATGTTACCGGGGCGCTCGGTATAACCGAACGGGATTCGACCGGGCTGAGATTGTTACTGCTCAACAGGTTTCAGCGAATTTATTTCCCATGCTCGGTGTTAAACCTCTAGTGGGAAGAGCCTTTGAAGATAGCGATATAAGCCCGGATGCAGAACGGACTGTCGTTCTCAGTCATGGGTATTGGCAGGAACAGTTTGAAGGAAGTAAAGACGCGTTGGGGCAAAAACTACTATTCAATGGTTTGCCTTATACTGTAATCGGCGTAATGCCAGGGGATTTTATTTTTCCTCCAATTCGTTCATCCCGCAATGATGTTTGGACTCCAATAGAACTAATGAAGCGTAAGGAATCCTTTATGAATCGGAGAAATCATGAAGGTAGTGGTTCGATAGGCAAACTCAAGGCGGGAATTTCATTGGCTCAAGCTAAAACTGATATGGATTCTATCGCAATTCAATTGCAAGAAGAATATCCGGATAAAAACAGTGGCTGTACGGTTCGACTGACTGATTATCAAGAGAGAATCACCAGAAACATAAAACCGGGATTGATGCTTTTAATGGGCGCCGTTTTCTTTATTTTACTCATCGTCAGCGCCAATATTGGTAACCTGCTTATGATCCGAGCCTCAGCCAGAAACCAGGAATTCGCCGTGCGTAGCGCCCTTGGAGCGGGGCGGATGCAAATCATCCGGCAGATTATGTGCGAAGGAATGATCCTGGTCTTTGCGGGTGGGCTTACGGGGCTATTGTTTTCACTGTGGGCCAGCGACCTTATTATACGCATCATACCTAATCAATCACTGATGAATCCCAACGAATTTTTCCGCATTGATGCAACGGTATTATTGTTTTCCTGCGGCGTCACATTAGGCGCCGGATTGCTTTTAAGCATGGTTCCCGCCTGGCAGTCGTCCCGCATCAACCTGAATGATGCAATGAAAGAGACCAGCCGCTCATCTACTGGCGGAATAAAACGTAAGCGCTACAGGGAATTACTGATTATCTCTGAAATCTCTCTAGCCCTCATGTTACTGGTAGGTGCGGGATTGATGATGCGTAGTTTTGTCAATTATCTAAATGCTGATCCCGGTTATAATCCGCGCAATGTCGTTAAAATGGATTTATCCCTGACCGAGAACAAATATCCAGAAGATGCTCAAGTCAAGGAATTCTATCGGGGGCTGCTGCAACAGGTAAACACGATTCCTGGCGTTCAACATGCCAGCCTGTCATCCAATATCCTAGGGCAATGGCAATCTACGTATTATGTGGAACACGCCCCCATCCCCAAGCCGGGGCATGATCCTCATGCGGAATTCAATGTTATCAGTGATGAACATTTTAAGTCTATGGGAATTCGATTGGTCGACGGTCGTTATTTTGATCAACATGATGTTGAAGATTCAAAACGTGTTGTTATAGTCGACGAACGTTTTGCGCAAAAGTGGTGGCCTGATCAAAGCGCGGTTGGAAAGCGCTTAGCCCAAGGCGGGCCGCCCACTGATGATGAATCCTGGCGAGAAGTGGTTGGCGTGGTTCGGCATATAAAGCATTACGGCGTTGACCAGGATTCACGAGAATCCATTTATTTACCTTTCGAGCAAATTAATCGGCGAGGATATACTCTTGTTGTTCGCACTAAGGGCGAGCCTATGAATATTGTAAATCCTATTCGGCATGAAATTGCCTTGATGGACAATGAACTACCCATCGCCAATATTCAAACCTTGATGGATATAAACATAGATCGTTCCAGCGGTCGTCGTTTCTTTGCAACACTGATGGGCGTGTTCGCCCTAACCGCTCTATTCCTCGCGGCGTTGGGAATATATGGCGTCATTTCATATTCAGTAGCGCAACGATATCACGAAATCGGGATTCGCATGGCTATGGGAGCGAAAGTTTCCGATGTGTTGTGGCTTGTCCTGAAAAAAGGCTTATCTCTCGCCGGAATCGGAGTCTTCGTCGGGCTGTTGGGATCATTGGCCTTAAACCGTTTTATCTCTTCTCGCCTATTCGGCGTAAGCGGTTTTGATCCTTTGACCTATACCAGCGTATCAATCCTATTAATCGCTGTGGCCTTGTTGGCCTGTTATCTACCCGCGCGAAAAGCGACCGGAATTGATCCTATGGCGACGCTGCGGTGTGAGTGATTACGGAGTGAGTCAAACAATTTTAATCATTAACTGGAAGAGAATATCAGACCTGTTAATAATGAGGAAAATATAATGACGGTAAATAATGTTTTGTCTCTCAAAAATCTAAGGTCATCGCTAGTTATGTTTTTTCAAGATCTGCGTTATGGCATGCGGCAGTTAATTAAGACGCCGGGTTTTACTATCGTTGCTGTGTTGATATTGGCCGTCGGCATTGGTATCAACACTACCATATTCAGCATGATCAACGCTGTGTTGCTGCGTTCGCTGCCTGTGCCCAATCCGCATGAATTATGCACTATCAACTGGATGGGGCGTAAGCCGCAATTGAACAATTATGCCGGAAGCGGCATGGGGCGGTTAGCAACGGGCATGGTGTATTCCGGTTCTTTTCCCTACACCGCCTATCGTGAGTTCCGGGAAAACGGAAAAGGCTTTGCTGATGTTTTCTCCTTTTTCTCAATCAACCGGGCGACAATCCAAACCCGTGGTTTGCCTTCAACTTTGGATGGCTTGATGACGTCGAAAAATTTCTTTAGCGGCTATGGGTCTCGCATGGCGCTGGGGCGCATTTTCGCTCCCCGTACCCAATCCACACGAACTGCGCGTAATAGAATGGTCGGGCGGCGGAGCTAAGTTCGGTGTCAGTGTAAGTTGCTCGGAAAAATCGCCGGATCGCTTCACTGGCAACTCCGTCTCCTACCCAATCTACGAAAATCTGCGCGAGCTTTGCGCCGAACAAGCGGACGTGTTCTGTTTTACAGATCTTCGCATGATCACTGTTCGCACCCCGAACGAATCCTTCGCAGCGAACGGTCTGGTTGTGTCTGATAATTTCTTTTCCACAATTGGCGCCAAACCCCTCTTGGGACAATTATTCGAACCGGATGATCGGGAAGCATTAAACGCACGCGGAGTCGTTATATCCTATCCCTGGTTGGAACGGCATTTTGGTCTTGATGAGAACGTCGTTGGAGAATCTATATTGTTGCAAGGTCACTCTTTTACCATTCTCGGCGTTCTGCCGCCCGGGTTTCCGGGACTTCATCTCGGCGACGCCTGTGAATTCTACGTTTCGATGGATGTGTTGCGCAGTGAATAATAAATCTTACTTGGAGGGAATCACATGTCATCTTTAACACAGGACATACGTTTTGGATTTCGAATGTTATGGAAAAATCCCAGCGTCACTATCTTCGCAGTATTGGCTTTGGCGATTGGCATTGGTGCTAACACAGCGCTGTTTAGTCTGATTTACAATGTTTTGCTTAGTCCGCTGCCTTTCGCTGAACCGGAAGAAATAATGTGGGTTCAGACTTATTGGAACCATTCAGGAAATCGCGGCAGTTGTTCAGGACCGGATTTTCTCGACTTGCAAGAGCAAAACACGGTCTTCGATAATTTGGCTGCCATGGATATGGACTGTAATTTTAGTTTTACCGGCAAAGGTGAACCAAAAGCTTTAGTAGGATTAAAAGTGTCTACTAATTATTTTACTACAACCTTGGATAAGATGACATTAGGACGTAGTTTTCTGCCCGAAGAATCTTCATCGGGTGACCGTGTTATAGTATTGAGTCATAAACTCTGGGAAAAACTTTTCGATTCTGATCAAAATATTATTAACCAAAAAATAACCATTAACGAAGAACCATATACAGTTGTCGGTGTAGCTCCTTCCATGATGGGTTTTATTGAAGAGATGGCTCAGGTATACACTCCCTTAAAGCAGGAAAGACTTGAGAAAAACCGTAGTTCTCATTATTTAGGCATCATTGCCCGCATAAAAGACGGTGTATCCCAACAACAAGCCCAGGCTGAACTGGACATGATTGCCAGTCGGTTGACTGAACAATATCCCGACACAAATACCAATAAGGGGATTACCCTCCGACCGTTACAGGAAATGCTAGTGGATGAAATAAGGACGGCTTTTCTTGTGCTTTATGGGGCGGTCGGTTTTCTGTTGTTGATTGCCTGCGTCAATGTCGCCAATCTTCTTTTAGCTAAAGCCAGTTCGAGAAACAAAGAGATCGCCATACGAGGCGCATTAGGCGCCGGACGATTCAGGATTTTCCGGCAGGTGATTACCGAAAGCGTTATCTTATCAATTTTCGGAGGTTGCTTGGGTTTAATGTTCGCCTTATGGGGACTGGATGCCTTGCGATATCTGGCGCCTCATGGGATAGAGACTGGCAGTACCGGAATCCCCGGATTCGATGAAATCGGCGTCGATTCCACTATCCTCATGTTTACCATGATTTTATCCATGTTATGCGGCATCCTGTTTGGCGCCGTTCCCGCCTGGCAGATTTCTAAAACAAAAATAAATGAAACCCTGAAAGACAGTGGACGTGGAACATCGTTTGGTTCTTCACGCCACCGTCTACTCAATGGGTTAGTGATTTCTGAAATAGCTTTATCTTTGATAATTCTTATGGGAGCGGGTCTATTAATCAAGAGTTTTTATAATTTGCAACAAATAAATCCCGGATTTGATACCAATAATATATTGGCGGTACATATGGAATTACCGAGATCTGAACGAAATAATGATACTAAAGTAAGAGTGAGTTTTTACAATAATTTGATTAGAAATGTTTCCACATTACCGGGAGTGAAATCAGTCGCCGCAATTAATATTCATCCTTTGACCCCCAATAACTCCAATAATGGATTTCATTTTGAAGGGAAGCCATTACCTCATGGACAAGGAACCCACGCTGAGTATCGCTCCACCTCCAATGAATATTTTCCAACCATAGGCATTCCCTTGATTAAAGGGCGCTATTTCAATCAAGGAGACACTGCCGATAGCAAACCTGTTGTGATTGTTAATCAAGAATTTGTCAATAGATATACGCCCAATGAAGAACCTTTGGGTAGACGAATACGCCTCAACGGGCAATTGCAGGAAATTATAGGCGTTGTCGGAAATGTGAAACTTCGCGCCTTGAACGCCATTGGTTTCAATCCATTTATGTACAAGAACATGAATCAGGAGAGCCGCCACAAGATGACCGTCATGGTTAAAACCAAAGGCGATCCCATGGCCTTGGCGCCTGCCGTGCGACGTGAGATTTGGGATGTCGATCCCAATCAACCCATTCTTTGGATGCAAAGCATGGATCAAGTAGTAAACGCATCAATCTCAGTGCAGCGTTTTTGCATGATTCTACTTTCTGTAATGGCGGTAGTGGCTTTTCTTTTGGCCGTTATTGGCATCTATAGCGTAATGTCATTCGCGGTTCAGGAACGGACCCACGAAATCGGCATCCGAATGACGCTGGGAGCGCAGGTTAAGGACATAATATTCCTGATTGTGAGAAAAGGTTTTATCTTGACAATCATCGGCTTGGTGATTGGTTTGGCCGGTTCCTATGCAGTGACCCGATTAATGGAGGGAATGCTTTATAAAATGACCGCCACTGATCCATTAACTTTTATTGTTGTCCCGTTAATTCTTCTGGGGATTGCTTTGCTGGCCTGCTATCTTCCTGCACGGCATGCAGCTAAAACCGACCCTATGATTACCCTACGCAGTGAATAAGGAGTTAGAACCATGTTTTTTAAGTCAAAAAAAGAAAAACAAAATCAAGACCAAACAGATTTAAGTTGTTTGATGCAGAATGACGGCCCGCTGATAAGTATGCGCAACATAGAGAAATTTTATCAGAACAAAGCGGGTAAAACATCCATCCTGCAGAAAATTGATCTGGATATCGAGCAAGGCGATTTTATCACTATCATGGGGCCATCCGGCGCAGGAAAATCTACCCTGTTGCATATTATGGGCATGTTGGATACCGATTGGACAGGAGAATATCACCTTTTGGGTAATGCGGTTCATAACCTCAAACCCAAAGACCGCAATGAACTTAACAAACAAACCGTAGGATTCGTATTCCAGAGTTTCCATCTGCTCGATTCACTGACCGTTTATGAAAACCTGGATACTCCGCTTTCATATCGCAATATTAAGTCATCCGAACGCGCCGCTATCGTCTGCGATACGCTAGACCGCTTCGGCATCGTTGGTAAGAAAGACTTGTTCCCCAGCCAACTATCAGGCGGACAGCAGCAACTGGTCGCCGTGGCGCGTGCGGTCATCACCAATCCCATACTGATACTTGCTGATGAGCCAACAGGCAACCTGCACACCAAACAAGGCGAAGAAATAATGGAACTTTTCACCCGCTTGAATAATGAAGGAACCACTATCGTTCAAGTTACTCATTCAGAGCGTAATGCGACATATAGCAAACGAATCATTAACCTGTGGGATGGAGTTATACGTAATGAAATGCATCCGGCGGAATTGGAAGGCAAAGAATAATGAAGACTCAATCTAAACTCATCCTACTAGTTATTATGGTAACCGCATTAAGCGGATGCATGCAGCAATTTATCAGAGATACCGGGCCGGAGCATCAAGCCCTGCTCAATGTTGACGTCAATCAAATTGACGCAGTAACCTTGGAGGCATTATCCAAAACAGAACCAATTTCCATTGATCAAGCTGCTGAGCAATATAAAGCAGTTCTACTGGAAAATGAGAATAATAAGGAGTCAGTCAGTTTATCACTGGCCGATATCCGGGCTTCAGCTTTGTCTAACAATCTGCAACTCAAAGTTGATCTGGTCAATCCTTCTATGGCCCAACAACAGTATTTAGCAGAACGGGCGAAATTTGAAGCGGCCTTCTTCGGTGGCATTCAGTACAGCGACTCAACCTCTCCAACCTCCTCGCAGTTGGATACGGCTAAATCATCTAATACCGCTTTCGAAATAGGCCTGCGCCAACCATTGCCGATAGGTGGAAATATTACTATCCGGCAACCTAATGGCAGATATGACAACGACAATCAATTTAGCATCCTAAATCCATCTTTTGCCAGCGATCTACGCTTCACCATATCGCAGCCCTTACTGCGCGGCGCTGGAATGAAAACTAACACTCATTCCATCCGCGTCGCTCGATTGCAAGAAAAAATGAGCGAAGCGCAAACCAAACTACAAGCCATTCGCGTTCTGGCTGATGCAGATTGCGCATACTGGAGGGTCTATGGCGCATCGCAGGAATTATTTGTCAGTCAACAACAGTATCAACTGGCAGAGCGTCAACTGGTTGAAGCGCGACTACGGGTAGAATCCGGCGCCGCGCCCAAGGTAGAAATTGTACGGGCCGAGTCAGGCGTTGCGGCTCGACGTGAAGGAATAATTATCGCTTTAACCAATTTACGACTTTATGAACGAAACCTCAAACGAATCATGAATCGCGATGATATGCCATTGGATTCAATCACTGGTATTCTACCTCAAACAGACCCTACGCCATTAAAAATCCAACTTGATCCTAAGGAACTGGTAGCATTTGCCATTATCAACCGCATGGAAATATATGGTCTTGAATTGCAAACAGCCATCGATCAAAGTTTGATCGATGCTTCCAGAAACGCTCGATTACCCGGCCTCAGCGTTGAGTCAACTGTTAATATCAATGGATTGGGCAACAGTTTTGGTAAATCCTATGATGACATTCGCAGTGGAGAATTCACCGATTGGAGTCTAGGTTTGCAGGGTGAAATCCCCCTAGGCAACAAAGCCGCCAATGCCCGCTTACGCTATGCAAAACTGGCTTTGGCTCAGCGGCTGGCAACCAAAGAACAACGCAGTCAGTTGATCGAACAGGAAGTGCTTAACGCAATCGATCTGCTAGAGCAAAACTGGCAGCGTATCCTGGCCTCACGGCAAGATGTCTTATTCGCCGCCCGCACCTACCATGCGGAACGTAAACAATTTGAACAAGGCGTGCGAACCAGTACTGATGTATTGCTGGCTGCTGGAAGATTAGCAACCGCCCAACTGCGCGAAGTACGCGCCCTGATCGATTACCAGATAGCCCAGGTTGATATTGCTTTATCTACCGGAACATTGCTTGGACAGGCAGGTATCCAATGGCAACCAATGGATTTGTAAATTTGTTTTAAAATGCAATTTTATTAAAATAACAGGCTTGGCGCCAAGGGTAAGACCGCAATGCGGTCAGCCCTTGATGCAATAAATTAAGATTTTCTCATCGTGGAAACGCCACGTTGCCATCGCTTACTAATCCATTTGAAGAATCGTATCCGTAAGTATATGGCCAATCCACTTCGATGGCGAAGCCGTTGTTCTTGCTGCTGATGTCAGTGTCAGGACCGCGTCCTTGCAGGCAATAACGCCAGTTAGCCGGACGCCGTGGATCATTCATATTGGCGCGGTATTGATTCTTTCCTGCCTGGTAAAAATACTTGCCCTCTCCTCTGGGATCAAAATAGGCCTCGTAAAAATCCACGCTGGCTTCTTTTTTTCTGCTAAAGAACGGGTCTTTGGGGATAGCGGTGATGTATGAGATGGGAGTGGTCAATACCTTAGGAAGACCCCATCCGTTATCCGGTTCGTTCAATCCGTTGGGTGGAATGCTGCCCCGGTCAAGCGAGTACATCTCCAACGCTGTGACGCAGGCTTTCATATCCGCCAGACAGCGCGAATATTTGGCCCGGATCTGGGCGTTGAGAAAATTAGGAACGGCTATGGCGGCCAGGATGCCGATGATGGCGACAACGATGAGTAGTTCGATTAATGTAAATGCACAAATTGATTTTTTCATGATCTTGAGTAAAAAAAGAACAAGGCGATGCATATGCCATCGCCCTGTTCCAAATTATATTCCATCCATTCTGTCTTAGTTCAACATCCAGTCTAATACTGCGGTTGAAGTAGTAGGACCTGCTTTGAGGTTATCAAATCGTGCGTGATTCATATAAAGCATATCGCTTAATGCATCGCTGTAGCAAGCGCGATAATGCAGTCCAGCAGGGCCGAAGGGGTAGTCGTCATCGCTGATTTGGGCGATGTTTTCACCGTCTACCAGGAAATTAACTACACCGTTGGTGTATTCAATGCGGAAGCGATGCCAGCCGCTATCGGTCAGAGTCACCCGTGCATAATCTTCTGCGAATCCTTCGGTGCGGTTGATAACATGTACCTTGCTGTTGCCGGGAGCGTACTTGCGGGCGATGATGTCGCCGCTGTCGGTTTCAAATGAAATCGCATACCCGCCGGAACTGCGGTAGGTATTGCTGTCGCTCAAGGCGTCCAGAGACGGTTTATCGGGATCAAAAACGCTGCAATGCACCGCTAACGAAATACGGTCGAACATGTTCTCCGGCGCATCGAAACGGACATCGCAATAGGCGTCGACTTCGACGAAATAATTGGCGTCGGCGTTTTGTCCGAAGGCCAGCATATCCCAACTGAAGAATCCACCCACTTCTAGCGCATGACTTGGGCTGGTTGCGCCGTCCTGAGTGTTGGGTTCAATAAAATAGAGCACTGTTTCTTCACCAGCGGCGTCAGGGAAATTAACCATATAGAAGGTGTCCTGGGTCACGTCTATAATTGGTCGGATATCGCCTGCTTCGTTATGTCCCCATTCACGGGAACCGCGATAGATAATTTCAGGATTCAATCCGCTTTCATCGAATTGATCAGCGATTTCGTTATCTTCCAAACTGTTGAATAGGCTGGGAAGAGCTGTGAAATCCTGTGTATAGGCATCGCCGAACAGAGTAACAGTTTCCGCCACTGGATCGAAATCGTAATATTTGGCTATAGGTCCAATGCGGTATTGCTTGCCCTGTTGCAGGTCGTTGAAGGAATATGCGCCGGCTGTATTTGTAACCGTCTGATAAACTGAATTCTGATCAACTGCGTACACCGTAACGCCAGCCAGTGGTTGGTCTGTTTCGGTGATGGTTCCTGTGATGGATGCGGCGGCCTGCTGGCTGACGAACTGGACGTCATCCACATAGAAAGTTGCGACTTGGTCTGGAGCATCGCCCACGCACATTAAACCCAAAGCCACAATATTGTTTTGGTTGGCATCGGGAGTATCCGTGCCGTATCCAGTATCCCATTCCTCTTCGCTAAAGGCATCGAGTGATAAAGTCAGTTTATGCCAACTAGGATTAACGGTGTAATCGTCGGGCAGTGCAAATTTCAGAGCGCGTCCCTGGTCATCGTAGAAAAATACAGTAAATGTTAACTGTCCGGGAGTCACATTGGCGTCGCCATAAAACCACATTTCCACTGCCGCAAATTTTGAAAGGCTCAATGCCCCTGCTTCAAAATCCTTACGTACTGTGT
>Ga0307988_1001690_pt1 | contig 11970 bp, 12 predicted proteins | sample EllFjometagen183_FD_203166 | JGI IMG/M metagenome (GOLD analysis project Ga0307988, IMG submission 203166) | Marine microbial communities from Ellis Fjord, Antarctic Ocean - #183 | ecosystem: Environmental > Aquatic > Marine > Unclassified | place: Southern Ocean | collected 2014-10-08 | reverse complement strand
GTAAAATCTCCAAGTCTTCTTCCGTGAGTGAGCGGCAGATGACTCCTGCAAGGCGCTGTTCCGCGGATTTGCGAGCAGCGTTTTTTACTTCATCCGTTGTCTTGGTGGGGAACAGTTTGATTATATAATTCTTCTTTGAAGCAATATCATTAATACCTTCTATGATTTCCATGCAGTAACTACTGTATAAGCCGCCGATAATACCGATTACATTGGTTTTGCCTGTTTTTACCGACTGCGCAATTGCATTGCGGCGATAGCCAAGCTTTTCCGCGACTGCGAGTATTTTTTCATTTGTGGCTTTACAGATTTTTGCTTGCTTGTATTTGCCGTTTAAAACATAGGATACAGTCCCACGACTTACCTTTGCTGCTTCGGCTATGTCTTGCATTGTTACCATTATAAATCACCTTAGAGAAAATTTTAAAATATTCAAATAACACACAGTGTTATTTAGTAGCTTACACGATTGTGATTCAAAAATCAATAGCCTTTTCATAAAAACAGCAAAAATATTTTTCCCCGAATAAATTATATCCCAGTTAAAACAATATAAAGCTTTTACTGGTTCTGAAGCGGGGCATATAAAAATATCGTCCTTAGCACTCTTTACCGTTCTCTTGAGAACCTGATCGTAATGGTCTGGGTTTGACGTTGTACAGTAAAAACGCCCGTCATAATCCGTCAAATACATCTGAAGCACCTTACTAGTACATCACGAGCTTTTCGGCTTGTTCTGCACGTGTTTCTTTAACCGGAAGTAACAGCTTCGGGCCTACTCTGGCTATCCTCGCAAGCATTTCAGCGTCTCGTTGGTCGCATTTATGGTCATCATCCCATATTGCACGCAGCTTTCTAGCGTGACCGATAAGTACTTTGCAGCCTTGTTTTTCCAGCATTTTGCTCAGCTATGGAGAATGAGTTCCGGCTTCAAGAGCTACTGTTAGTTTTGAAGTATTACTCAAACCATCAAGAAAAGCTTTTACTTTTGCTGGATTGTTTACAAGCTTACCCTTTTTTTCTATGTTATTATCCGAAGACAGCGCAAATAATTCAATAGTTTTTTTTCTGGTACATCCATGTCAAGATAGATTCCTGTGCTATTATTATTCATGGTTTGTCCTCCAATATTTTTGTGACGCATAGCGATCACGGTTAATATTATGTGTGCCATAAACCACGGCTTAAACTAATATACACCGTGGGACAAACCGCCTTCTCATAATATCTTATGTTATATATTTCAGAACTGGTTAAACACCGCGGTTCTGGCGGAATTTACGGGGAGAGAAACGGAATCTTTTGCTGAAGGCCCGGGAAAAATATAAAGGATCTTCAAAGCCACATTCGGCAGCAATGTCAGAAATACGCCGATCAGTAGTCAGTAATAGGTTTTGAGCCCGGCGCAGTCTCAGATTCATCAGGTAACGACTAGGAGAAAAGCCGAATGTTCGACGAAACAGATCTGACATAGAGGCTGGATTCATATTGACTGCTTTTGCTGTTTTACGCAAATTAAATGGCTGATTATAGCGTTTATTCAGTAATTCCAGAGCTGGCTTAAGCCGTTCCACATTTTCCGGAATCGGCTGGATTATCCTCCAGTCCCCGGGCATAAAAGGTTTAAGTAGACGAAATAATAAGGCTCGTACTTCCATAAATATTTCAGGTGAGGAAGTTTCAAGGTGAGAAATCATATATTTAAAATTTGTAACATCATCTTTTGATGCCGGGTATAAATATCTAGGTTCATAACGCTGAAAAATATCCAGTCCAGGCAAAAACTCAAGTTGAAAATGTACCCACAACAACTGCATTGATTCAGGACAATTGTGTGAGAATTTATATTGACCGGGAATTAAATAAATATAGCCCGGCTCCAATTTTATTTGCTCCTTACCTCCTTCGATAACGGCGTAACCTTTAAGTACGTAGTACAGCCGGTTGAAGTCATTACTTTGTTTTTGGGATTTAGAATTCCATTGTTCATCACATAATGTTTCCGCGCCGCTCAATAGATTCAAATTTGTCTCCTGGAAGTGAGGATATTTATACTCTTTTTGTTTTTTGTCCATGTTTTTCCTGAAACAGTATATGGTTTTATCTGTATTGGTAATATATATTATTAATATGCTTTATTCAAATTCAAATTAATATGGAGATGACTATTATGTCTTATAAACTTGGTTTAGCAGCACTAAATCTGGAAATGACTGACACTGTACCGCGCACAGAATATTCCGCTGAAGCACATTGGGAACTGATAAAAAAAGTTACTGGTATCGACACAACAATTATTGATAAACGACCGGAAGCATCCAGAGCTTTTCGCAAAGCATGGGAATATTCTTTCACCTGGAATGCCTGCATCAAGCGCACTCTCATTGCAGCAAAGGGACCAATTACCGATTTGGGACATGCGGTTTATATGGAAAATTCGGAAGGGGAAAGTGATTATCGCGATCATACTGAACTAGCCTATCCCGATTCGGAGGAAGCCTTGAATCTTGACGTCACCGCGGTGTATGGAGAGCATGAAAAAAGCGAAATCATAAACATGTTTGAAAATGCCTACCGGAGAAACTGTGAAAATTGTCCTGACGCTCTCAATATGGCTGGAGTATATATTAATCCGGTTTCCGGAATGTTGGAAATCTTCGGATGGGATACTTTTTTAATGATGATGGGACTTGATCTCAATAAATTTAACAAAGTAATGGAAAGTTATTGTATCTGGGTTGAACAGTTCTATCGAGGATTCTGCGAAAGTGATGTCCCAGTCTTTATGATGCATGATGATATTTGCTGGACCAGCGGTCCATTTGCAGATCCTGAATGGTATCGCACACAGATTTTCCCTTACTACAAAAAATGGATAGATATGCTCAAAGCTGCTGGTAAACGTGTAATTTTCACATCTGATGGTGATTATACATGCTTCTTTGATGATATTGTCAAATGCGGAGCTGAAATGCTGGTAATGGAGCCCTGTTGTGACATGACCGGATTTGCCGAAAAATACGGCAAAACCCACGGTTTTGTCGGTGGAGTAGATGTTCGTGCTTTACAGGGCGGCAAAGAAACTATCCGCGAAGAAGTTAAACGCGCGATGGATATTGGCAAAAAGTATCCAGGCTATATCTTCTGTACTGGCAATCATATTCCGCCTAATGTCCCGGTAGATAACGCCATATACTACAATAATTGCTATATGGAAATGCGTAATCGTTAAGCTAATGATGTCTCATGGTTGACTAAGAATCCTGCGAGCGCGAAATTCTTTTGGGGATAAGCCAATACCGGATTTGAAAGATTTTGAGAAGTGGAATGCATCACTGAAACCAAGTTCGTTAGCTATATCTTCTAGTGTTCGATTGCTGTTCAAAAGTAGGTAGCGAGCGTGTTCAAGACGTTTACGCATGATGAATTTGGCGGGCGGCATGCTGAATACACGTTTAAATCTTGTAGAGAACTGTACTCTTTTCAGTCCAGTTTTACGAGCGAGGTCTTGAATTTTCCACTTGTGACCGGGAGATTTTTCGATCAGGCCTATGACCGATTCAAAACGCTTTAAGTCTTTTTCAAATTTATCCGGCAACTCTATATTGTACCGCTTAAAAAAAACTGCTATGAGCTCCATTATCAATGCTTGACTTCTTAAACGTAGATGTTTGGCAAATTTATCTGTAATCTCGGGAGTTATATCATTTATTTTCAAACTATCATCTTCCACAAAACGTATAAATTCTCTCAAAGTAGTTCTGTATCCGATTTGCTCTGCAACTGTAGCTGGAGTCGCGCGTTCAGGATGATTGGAATAGACTTCCCAGGCATTGCGTAACGCTAAGTGTTTTTGCTTAAAAACCAAACCTTTTGCGTGTTTCACATGAGCGGATATTACTTCTGCATTTGTAGCTTTTATTATTGGAATTAAATCTTGAGCTTTTGTAATCGCTTCTTTCTGATTCTTTGTCTTTAAACTAACAGCTTTTCTTTGTCCATTGGTCTGGTATCTGAAATAATAACTTCCATCATAATAATCACCTTCTCTTAGTTGTAATATCTGATATAGCTAGTATAGTTGATTTTGCAGCATTTGCAAACAAAATACGGTACTAAATGCCGCCTTTTTGGGTGCTTTTGAGGCAAGAGAGAGTTCCCCCGCAGGGAACATTCTCTATCTTGTTCTATATCCACCGCGTTGCGGTGGGCTACGTTGAAAAACCCCGTTGGGGTTTGATCTCTTAAATTGCAAATTGGTACAAAACATGTTTAAAAAATTTCATGAGCAAAATGAAGACAAAACAGCTCTAGTTGATTCACGCACGCACAAGAAAATTTTTCATTCAGTAGTTATTGCGCATGTCGTGATCATTTCGACTATTTTAGTTTGGGGATTCCTTGTTGAGTTTTTCAAACCAAAACAACCCAAAAGCATTACTGTATCGCTTTACACTCCTCCAGAAACTTCTGGAACACCACCAGCATATACGCCGCCAAAAACAAAAACCGCGCCAAAAAAGACTCCTAAAAAGAAACTTGTAAAGAAGCCGAAGAAAAAATGGAAAGCAAAAAAAACAATAAAAGTATCCAAAGATTTAGTTTACATTAAGCCCCTAAAAACACGCCCGCAAATAAAACCGATGGACAAACAGAAATTATTGAATTACCTCAAGCAGAAAAACGTAAAAATACGCTCCAACACGAAAAGCACCGGAGTTTCCCAAAACTACGAAAACAGTGTCGGCGCTTATCTTTATCAACTCTGGGACACCCCCGACAAAAGTCTTTTAGCCAACAAACGCCCCGAAGTAAAAATCCAGTTAAATATCGCCGCCAACGGCCAACTCCTAGATGCTAAAATATTAAAACCAAGCGGAGTAGCCGCAATGGACAAATCCGTCCAAAAACTCCTCAAAAAAATAAAATACCTCCCAGCACCAAACAACGGAGCAAAAAAAATCACCTTGATATTAGAGGTGGTTGAGTAAAAAAGCCCCAGCGTGTCGCCGCTGGACCGCGAGCCGAACGTCGGCTTCGTTATATTTTTGGGATTCTCTGCGCGAGCTACGCTCACTTGACTATCCCAAAGATTACGCTATTTTAAAGAAACAATGTAATAATTTGTTCGAATCAAGAGAAATAAAGAATGAAGAATAAAATAACATATTCCATAGTTGCATTTATTTACATGAATCTTTTGCCCTATTTATGCAGATTACCTAAAGGCATTGACTGGGCAAAACAATATCTCCCTAGCGAAGGTCATCTTGTTGGGGGGCTGATATTTTTTCATTTTTTTTATTCGATTCCAGCAGTTTTATTGGTTATATCGATATACACTAGTAAAAAGTATGCGATTCCTTTTCTTACAACTTTTCTATCTTTGACAATAGTTACTGTTTATTTTAATTATAGCTATGACCTAGCATCAGATGCACAAGCTGCTATCGGATTATTTTTTATGCCAATAATCACATCTTTTTTTGGGAGTATCGCTTTTGGCTTGGGTTATGCAATACAATATTTAATAACTAATAATACCATACGTTCTGACCAAAAATACGCGTCAGCGGATTCTAGTAAATAATGGTCATGGTCAATCTTAAATGGCTAAATCTTTGGGATACTCAAGCATTTTTGCGCAGAGAATCCCAAAAATATAACGAAGCCGACGTTCGGCTCGCGGTCCAGCGGCGACACGCTGGGGCTTTTTTCGTCTTTTTCGCCTACTTGGCGCGGGGGTGGGCTTTTTTGTAGATGTTTTTCATTTTTTCTGTGGTAACGTGGGTGTAGATTTGGGTGGTGCTTAGGTTTTTGTGTCCGAGCATTTCCTGTACGGCGCGTAGGTCGGCTCCGGCATCTAACAGGTGTGTCGCGAATGAATGTCTTAATTTATGTGGTGTCAAATCCGGCGGTAAGCCGGCAAAGATCAGGTAAGTTTTGAGGCTGCGCTGGAATGATCTGGGGGTTAGGCGCGTACCGAAACGATTGACAAATAAAGGGGCGTTAGGGCGTTCGTTTTCTGTGCGCAAAGGGCGTATTCTTAAATAATTCCGCAGGGCTTTGCTGGCGGGTTTGCCGATTGCGCAAATCCGTTCCTTTTTGCCTTTGCCTTTTACTTTCATTATGTCGCTGAGCAAATCAGCGTCTTCCAGATTTAAACCGATTGCCTCGCTGATACGGAGGCCGCCGCTGTAAATGATTTCTATCAAAGCGGTGTCCCGCGCCGAAGCGAAATGCGCTGAATCCATGTCTTTAGCGGTTTTGTCGGTGACGGCCTTTTCCCAATACGCCTTAGGTATCGCGCTTAAGCTGTCAATTTCATTTACGGTCATGAATTTTGGCAGGCTTTGCTCTTTTTTTATTGAAGCCAGGCCGATAAAAGGATTTTTATCGACGATTTCCTCGCGAAGCATAAAACGAAAAAAAGAACGCATTGATGAGATTTTGCGCAAAACAGAATTGCGCGCCAACTGGCGTTCCTGGAGCTTAATAACAAATTTGCGGGCATGATCCAGGCTGACACTTTGCCAGTTGGGGTTTTCGCTTTGGGCAAGCACCATGTCCGCGAATTGGAGGATATCGCGCTGATAATTATCTGTAGTATGAACACTCGCCTGACGTTCGTTTGTCAGGTAGCACAAAAAATTATTCAGCGCATTCATCGTTTTCCCTTAAAACTTAACCCTTAACCCTTAAAACTCTAATATACAAAAAGCATTTCGCTATATTTCGGCAGAGGCCAGTATTCATCACAGACCAGCTCTTCAAGTGCGTCAGCAACTTTACGCAAGCTCTTCATGCATGAAATGATTTTTTGGGGATTTGCCGCTTTTACGGCAACTTCTAGAGCAGAGTTACAGTTAGCAATAGAAGTTATGAGATCGCCGATTCGTTCAGCTTTGTTGACTTGAGCGTCAACTCCGGCCGCAATGCCTACTGAATTTAATGCGGCTATATTTGCAACGATTTCGCTTTGTTGACGAATCGCTACCGGCGCAATCATGGTGCGGGACATATTTAAAGCCAGTTCACCCTCGATCTGCACTTTGGTATTGTATTCGTCCATGAAAACTTCATAGCGGGAATGAATCTCAGTGCTGGACAATACATTATATTTTTCCAAAACCTTGATATTCTTTTTCGCAACGAGAGCTTTCAGGGCCTGTGGAGTCTCCGGCGCATTCGGCAGACCGCGTTTTTTGGCTTCCTTCACCCATGCCGCAGAATAATTGTCCCCGTTGAAAACGATGCGCTTATGATCTTTGATTATTTTCTGCAATATTTTCTGCAGAGTCTCATTGAAATCAGCTTTGCCGCATTTTTCCAGTTTTGTTGAAATTTCATCCAGAGCTTCCGCGACAATAGTATTGAGAATAACATTACATCCCGCGCATGATTGGTTTGATCCGGGAGCGCGGAATTCAAATTTATTGCCGGTGAACGCAAAAGGACTGGTACGGTTACGGTCAGTCGTGTCGCGCGGTAATGACGGGATAGCATCAACACCAATACGCAGTTCATGGCTTTTCTTTGAACTTTTCGCGCCGCCTTTTTCTATCTGCTCAATAACGTCGGTAAGCTGTTCCCCGAGGAAAATAGAAATAATCGCCGGAGGTGCTTCATGTCCGCCCAGGCGGCAGTCATTGCCGGCTGAAGCGGTACTCACACGGAGTAAATCGCCGTATTTGTCAACAGCCTGAATAGTCGCGCAAAGTGTAGTCAGGAAAATAGCGTTTTGGTGCGGGTCTTTGCCGGGTTTCAATAAGTTCATCTTATCGGTACCGATAGACCAGTTGTTGTGTTTGCCGGAACCATTAATACCCGCAAAAGGTTTTTCATGCATTAAGCAGACGAGACCATGTCGGTCAGCGACCTGTTCAAGAACTTCCATAATCATCATATTATGGTCAACCGCGAGATTGAGTTTTTCAAACATTGCCGCCAGCTCAAACTGTGCCGGAGCGACTTCATTATGACGGGTTTTGGCAGGGATGCCGAGTTTCCAGAGATCCAAGTCAACTTCCGCCATAAAAGCGATAATTCTAGGTTTTATCGCGCCAAAATAATGATCGTTAAGCTGTTGATGTTTCGCTGGCGCGGCGCCAAACAGAGTGCGTCCGGATTGAATTAAATCGGGACGACACATGAAGAGGCGTTTGTCCATAAGGAAATATTCCTGTTCCGCGCCGAGAGTAACTTCCGGATAACCTGCATCTTTTTCACCAAAGCATTCCAGCAGGCGTTTGATTTGAATATTAATCGCCTGAATTGAGCGTAAAAGCGGAGTTTTTTTATCGAGAGCTTCGCCGGTGTAAGAACAAAAAGCGGTCGGAATGCAAAGAGTCGTGCCGTTTTTGCCGCGCTTGATAAAAGCCGGACTGGTCGGGTCCCATGCAGTATAACCGCGCGCTTCAAATGTCGAACGCAGTCCGCCGGACGGGAAACTTGACGCGTCCGGTTCGCCGACAATTAAGTTTTTCCCTGAAAATTTAAGTATAACTCCTTCTTCGCTGTCTACTTCAATAAATGAGTCATGTTTTTCTGCGGTAGAACCGGTCAGGGGCTGGAACCAATGTGTGTAATGGCTGGCGCCTTTGCCCAAAGCCCATTCTTTCATGGCTTGAGCGATATCATTGGCTATAGACGGATCAAGACCCGCGCCTTCTTTTACGGTTTGCTCTAGTTTCTCGAAAACATCACCAGGCAGATATTTTCTTATCACCCTAAGGCTAAGCACGTCATCACCATACAGTTCTGTGATATTAGCTTCACCGAGTGACAATTGTTTTTCAGTAGATCCCGCTGCGATAGAGGCAATTGCTTGTTTTCTAGTAAAGCTGCTCATAATTTTCCTTCATTGATAGTTTAGGGGTTTCATAAATATGCATCTGATTTAAAAAAAATCAACAAAAATAATAGCTTATATTGCATTTAAGTTTTGAGTCATAAATACTTATAACAAGATAAGCTTGACCGCTTAGTTTCAGTCATTTTAATTTTTCCGTTTGAGACGGCCGGCCAGTGAGATTATTTTGCCGACAAAAACTGCGAACGCGTCCATATTGACATGCCGTTCAAACCATGTCGGATCAAGTTTGATCGCCTTGACCGGGCAAAATTCATGACAGCAGTAACATTTGATGCAGCTTGACTTATTGACCAGCCAGGCTTTATCAGGGTCGATAGCCGATGGTTTTATCGGGCATCCATCGCGGCAGTTCATGCATTTAATACATTTTTCAGGGTCTATTTCAGGATAGGCTTTCCAATGCTGGCGGAGCCATTCAATCGCAGTGCCGGGCAGTGGAAGGATGCGGAGGATATTAATATTCTCCTTGATAATCTTAAAGTCGCTGATTGCTAATTCAGCAGGATCAACCCCTACGGTTTCTATTTTTTCAGGATCAATAACTCCGTAACCACGCTTGACAGAAGCATGCAAAATCGGGTTGGCTTCAGCATCAATCCCGACCATCCGGCAGGCGACCGCGTCTAAAGCGGTCAAGTCCGCGGATGCCATGATGCAGCCGATTTTGCGCGTCTCGCCGCCGCTGGGTCCCTTTCCCTCCATGCCGACGACCGCATCCATGACAGCCAGTTTAGTTGGCGCGGCGCGGTTGATGTCGATGATGAATTCCGCCAGCCATTCACGGGTTTTCATGCGGTAATGGTATTCGGCTTTCAATGATCCGGGAAGTAGGCCGTATTGATTTTTCAATGCCCCGGTAAAGCCCATTTGGGCGTGGGTTTTCAATTTTGGAAGCGTAATAATTACATCAATTTCCTTGATAAAGGACGACAGCGGCAGTTTGCGTCCAACTTTGTTGTCGAGCTGAATAACTTCCCCGGGATTGCTTAATTCCCGCAGTTCCGCGCCAGTAATTTCAGCGACCCCGGCCATGCCGGTAATTTGGCATACAGACTTGAATGTGCCCATTCCGGGGCTGTCGCCGATAAAGCATTTTGCCCCGGCGGCGATGACTATTTGAGCGACAGCTTTGACTACTTCCGGGTTGGTGGTAACCGCTTTTTCCGGCGCAAAGGTTCCCAGCAGATTGGGTTTCAGGAGAACTTTCTGCCCCGGCAAAACGAATTTTTCGATTCCGCCGAGCGCCTGCAGGCATTCGAAAACCGCGTTTTTGATATTTTCGGGCGCATAATCAGAAGCCCGGCAAATGCTGACGATAGATTTATTCATTTTCTTTTTTCTTATGGATTCAAATAGTTTTAATTTGTTCCAGATAAGCCTGCTGGAAAGGTTTTACAAAGCTTAATTTTTCGCCGGGAGCTTTTTCGTGATAAGTGCCGCCTAGGGTGAAACAAGCGAAGCCGCCTGAAGCGCAAGCCCAGGCGCAGGCATCTGTTATTTCCAGTTCACCAGCTTTTTTGCCGTCGGCCAGTTGTTTGACGACTGAAGTCAAAGCTCCGCCCGCGAAATTATCGCCGCAGCCGGTTGTGTCGCCGCGTTTTTCCGGATGCGCGGCGAGTTCAGCGTCTACCGCGACGCAAATCGGGAACGCTGTTAATGGATATTCTTTAAAGAATTCACCATTTGACCAGATAAAGAAATCATGAGCGCCATGAGTTATGATAAATGACTTAACGCCCATATCAATGAAGAATTGAGACGCGTCAACAAAATCTTTTTTGCCGCTTATTTTTAAAGCTTCATCCCAGTCGACGACCAGCAGGTCAATCAGCTTGAAAGACTCATCGCTTTCACCTAAAGGCCAGCGTTTATCGGGATTGCTTTTTTCGTTGCGGAAATCAAAAACCGTAGTAACAATATTTATACAATTATTTTCTTTGCCGCGTTTCAACATGCTGGTTAAATTATCATGAATTCCGGGAACCAGAGCCGTCGCGCCAAAAAATAAAACATCAGCATTAAAGAAGTCATCAGCAACCATTTCCGGGGTATAATTTTCACAAGCCCCTACGTTGTTGATAAAAGTACGCTCGCCTTTGCCGTCATGATGACCGGGGTCGGAAAGCACGCGCGTATATGGTGATGTTCCGGCACGTTTTGTGTAGTTTGAAATATTTACCGGAGTTTTGCTTATCATGTCTAAAATGCGGTCAGCGGTATCGTCCTCCCCTAAAGCTCCGTAAAAATTAAAATCCACATTGCTGCCATATAAAAGCTGAGCGGCGTTGATAGCCGCGACAATTGCCGGGCCGCCGAGATTGAAGCCGTCAAATTCTTTACCGGCAGTCAATTCATCTAAAATCGAAGGAAAATCTTTGCCGGAAAATCTTTCCAAATCAGCGACAAAAACCAAATGTCCCGGGTTCAAACCGCCATCACCTTCTGTTTGAGACAGATACTTTTTAAACGAATCGCTGTTAAAATCAATCCCTGTATACAAATAATCAGCAAGCGAACAACCTATCGCGGAAACTTTAAATCGGTTCATTTTAGATAACTCTCCAGTTTTTTTTAATATTTTAATAAATATGCTAAAAAATACTGCCTCAATAAGCCTTTGTCAATAAGCGTTCTTTTTACAAACATAAAAAAATGCCGATTAATGGAGCAATTGCAAAAATCTCCACAACAGATTAGCGGCTATGAAATTACATGCAATATTTTTACAGAAAGGGTTGCAAAAGCTAAACCATAATGCTATTCTTATAGACATGGCGTAAGAATCGCCGACACTAACGCGCAGTTGTTACTGAAATAATATTTTTTAACTTATTATTGGAGATTTTTTAAAATGGGTAAGATTCCTATAGAATATATTATCACGATTATGATAGGATGTGGTTTAACCTGGCTGATTTTTATTCTGGCTCTCGCAAAGTTTTCAAAAGTTTGTTCGCATTTTGCGGATTTTACTCAAGTTTTGCAGTTCAAATTTGAGCGTAAAAACGAACAACTAAACCTTGAAAAACAACCCTTAACATGCTATATTTCAATAAGTTATAATAAATTGAAAATTTAACAGCAAGAGGTTGTTA
>Ga0307988_1001688_pt1 | contig 11975 bp, 10 predicted proteins | sample EllFjometagen183_FD_203166 | JGI IMG/M metagenome (GOLD analysis project Ga0307988, IMG submission 203166) | Marine microbial communities from Ellis Fjord, Antarctic Ocean - #183 | ecosystem: Environmental > Aquatic > Marine > Unclassified | place: Southern Ocean | collected 2014-10-08 | reverse complement strand
TCAGTCCCAAATGTTTCGTGATTGCCGCGGTCAAGGTCGTTTTGCCATGATCGATATGGCCGATGGTTCCCACGTTCAAATGCGGCTTCGTCCTCTCAAATTTCATTTTGGCCATTTTGTGCCCTCCAAAATTTGTTCTTACGCGGCATCTATCCGGTAAACGGTCTCACAAACAAAAAACTTTAAGGTTGTTTATTAATTTCTATTGAATGCTGGAGCCCACGACCGGGATCGAACCGGTGAACCTCATCCTTACCAAGGATGCGCTCTACCTACTGAGCTACGTGGGCCTCATTCCAAAAATACACTACGAACAATTTCACCCGAATATTGCTGAGCGAAACAGCTGCAATAAAAACCAAATACACCCGGACTCTCTGGAGCGGGAAACGGGACTCGAACCCGCGACCCTCAGCTTGGAAGGCTGACGCTCTAGCCAACTGAGCTATTCCCGCATTTACCACATCAATATTTCACGGAAGATTGGGGCCCTGCACTTTTTTGAAAACAGCCTTTCCGTTTAAAATAATGAAACTGTTTTCCAATGGTGGAGAGGGGAGGATTTGAACCTCCGAAGGCTGAGCCGGCAGATTTACAGTCTGCTCCCTTTGGCCACTCGGGAACCTCTCCATATTGAGGTCCTCTTCAATCCTGCCGTGGAGCCAGCGAAGGGAATCGAACCCCCGACCTACTGATTACAAATCAGTTGCTCTGCCATCTGAGCTACGCTGGCCATACGGTGCTTTACAAACAAATGGTCAGTATAATTTTAAATTTTGATAATCACAAACCTGATTCAAGCCGATTTATCATAATTTCAGGCCGAAAACAAGGATAAAAAGCAATATCGTAATAATATCTTAAAAATTCGACTTCTTTCGCACTATTTCGCGTTTTCATAACCTTAAACCCTGCGCGCTGTTAACCTTCCTCAGTTCAATGTACAACAAGGAAACCCACACAAAGGAACCCCACAATCCTGAAAAACACCGGATTTTAAAGTTCCATACCGAGCAATGAATGCGCAAGCAGATGGAACATAGGGGCAAAACCATCAACTGTCAATATGTAATTTTCGTTGGGCCCACAAAATAAAGATTTCCCACTTGATTATTACATCACACTCTTTTTGAAAAATTCGGCAATTAATTGCTTGATCACTTAATTTGTTTGTGATAGCTTTTCTCCTTGCTATACTTTGGTAGGAGTTAAAAAGCGTTTTTCTCAGCTTTGTTTTTTCAAATTTGAACATCTATATTAAGGAGGAATCGGAATGGCAGCTTTAGGTGGAGGTTTGGTCGCGTTGTTGCTTGGTATTATCGGAATCATTACCTGGTGGGGATATTTCGCAAAAGCCCTTTTGGCGGCAGTTCCCGCCATGTTGATTTTAGGTGGCGCCTTGGCCGCATATCTGGGTTTTGAGGAATTGAAGGACAAGAAAAACACCCCTGAGCCCTTTGATGATAGCAACAATCTGAAAGATGAGATCAGCACACTCAAGCAGGAACTTAACGAACTGAAGAAAGAAAAAGAGTAAGCCCAACAACAATTTTGGTGAAATAATCCGGATAAAAAGGGTCCTGGGGATTAAGCGCTTAATTCCAGGTCCCTTTTTTTGATTCAGGGAATTTCCAATGCATTGAAAAAATAATTAATTTCAATATGGGCGTTTTCCGGTGAATCAGAACCATGCACCACATTTTTTTCAATGTCCGTTGCATAATCCCGCCGTATGGTCCCTTCCGCCGCATCTTTGAAATTGGTTGCACCCATGAGTTCCCGATACCTGGCAATCACATTTTCACCTTCCAATATCATGACAACACATGGCCCGGAAGACATAAAGTCGGTAACACTGTCAAAAAATGGTTTCCCCTCATGTACCTTGTAAAACCCTTTCACCTGGGTTTTGCTCATATGAATCATTTTTATGGCACCGATTTTAATCCCTTCCTTTTCCAGGCGGCCGATAACGTCTCCAATCAGATTTCGCGAAACGCCATCCGGTTTTATAATTGATAAAGTCTTCTCCATCATCCCAAAATTCCTCCCTTTGCACAATTTGATTGACCCAGTGCTTTCCTTACTGGTATAGAGCTTTGCTGGGTTTCGAATCCATAATTAAGCCCGCCCCTGACAAAAGCCTTGGCTAAACAACGTCATCTCTTAAAAAAAATTTCTCTGATTAGAATCAAATGGATGTTGTTAGTCAAGAATTTTATGAACGTGAAAACATCAATTCCTGAAAGGAAAACCGTATAATGAGTACACCGAACAATATCGAGACCAAAGATAAACCCCTTAGAATGGATCCTGATCAGGCTTTCCAATTCAAGTGCGGCGCCGAGGTTCCCTGCTTTACCGATTGCTGCAGGGATATCACCATTGTACTGACCCCTTACGATGTGGTCCGGCTCAAAAACGCGCTCAAAATCACTTCCGAAGAATTTCTGGATCAATATACCATTATTATTCCGCGAGAAAAGCGACTCATCCCGATGGTCGTTCTCAAAATGAACGAGGACAACGACAAGCGCTGCTCGTTTGTTGGCAGGGATGGATGCAGTGTTTACAACGACCGACCATGGCCATGCCGCATGTATCCGCTGAACATGAACGATGACGGGACCTTCGGCCTCATCGCCGATCCCGCCAAATGCAAGGGGCTGGAACAGCCGGATCATGCCAGGATATCCAATTGGCTCATCGGGCAGGGCGTCCCCATGTATGATGAAATGAACATGCTGTTTTCCCAGGTCACAGCCCCGTTGCAGGCCCAGGAATTGGACATTGATAATCCAAAAATTTATCAAATGACGTTTATGGCACTATATAATTTGGATAAATTCAGGGAATTCGTATTCGGAAGTTCATTCCTGGATCGTTTTGTAATTGATGATATTTCTATTGAAAAACTAAAGAGAAGTGATGTGGAACTTTTGAAATTTGCATTTGACTGGATTAAATTTGGCATTTTCGGCCAGAAAACCCTTCAGGTCAAAGAAGTACCTCAGAAAAATGAAGGTTAATTCTCAAATTCAAAAGGGAACCTTTAAACAAACCATGACCTCTCATGAAAAAGCAAATATCTTCAAACCTTTCTCTGATGAAGTCCCCTTTCAATTTGAATGTCATACGGGTATTTCATGCTTCACCGAATGTTGTGCCAAACTTCAACTGCTCTTGACACCCTACGATATCCTTCGCATGAAAAATCGATTGAACATTTCCTCCAATCAATTCCTGGACCAGTATACGGAAACCCTTTTTAACCATCACCCTCGATTCCCCATGGTCAAACTGAGCATGAAAAAGGACGAAGGTCATCGATGCCCGTTCGTAACCGAAAAAGGGTGCACCATTTATGAAGACAGGCCTGAAGCCTGCCGTCTTTATCCTGTGGGCAGGGCCTCGGCACTGGTGGACCGGGAAACGGAGAGCAGAGAAAAATATTTTATTGTAGATGAATCCCACTGCCGGGGTTTTCAGGAAAAAAAAGAGTGGTCCCTGGAGAAATGGTTAAACCACGAAGGCGTGAGAGAGTACAAAGACATGAACACCCGATGGCTGGGCATCATGACTTCATCAAAGAGCTTGGGCCCTAAGGCCCACCTCGCTCAAAAACACCAGATGTTTTTCATGGCTTCCTACAATCTGGACAAGTTCAGACAGTTCCTCTTCCACAGTAAATTTTTTGATCATTTTCAGGTGGATGAAGAACTGAAAGAGAGAATGGAAACAAATGATGTGGCGCTCATGGGTTTCGGTTTTGACTGGCTCAAGTTCAGCCTTTTTGGCGATAAAACATTGAAGGTGAAACAATAAAAACAAAGGGGATATGCCTCTCTTACACGGCATATCCCCCCAATTACCCACCTGCACCATTTTAGCTTCTCAAAAAGTTCTTCACAAAATCCTTCCAACTCTTACCGCCAATGGCTTCAAACACATCGTCCACTGAAGCACCGCCGTCCGCGGCCATCCTGAATTCATCATCGGCCATAGCCCAGAGACGTCCGGCTTCATCACCCATGAAGTTCTCCGCCTCTTCTCCGAAATAGAGGCCCTTGAGGTTTTTTCGCATTTTTGTGGGTTCAATAACGAACAGCCAACCTTCTTCGTAAGGAGATTCACCGACCAGCTCAGGATTTGTGGCAATTCGATTATTGACCCGCGCCACGATACCGTCAACCGGAGACAGTACGCTTGCCACCTCGTTATTGCGTCTCACATCAAAGCCCGCCGCCCCCTGTTTGACTTCATGGCCGATTTCGGGAAGATCAATACTGCCCGGTTTCCCCAGCATTTTCCGGGCGAAATCGTCCAACCCTACCCTGATCTGACCACCGTATTCCGGTTTGGCCCAGGTATGCCCCTCATGGTAATAGACATCTTCAGCCACCTGAAATCCTTCCACCTCTTTTACTGCGTTAACCGGCAACACTTCGCTCTCCAAACGGGCCTGCATCATCTGATCAAAAGAACAGTTCCCGCATTCATAGACATTGGGGCAGATCTTCCGACCCACTTCTCCGGTAATCATATATCGACATTTTCGCTGTGAGGCCGGCAATTTCATCATCCGTTCCACCCAGCTTTCGGTGAATTTATCGGGTTTCACCACCACGCTTGACGCCGCTGCTTTTTCTTTCTCTTTGGCAACTTTTAGCTGCATGCCCTGGTCATACACGCATGTGGGGCAATCGTAATTATTATCACAGAGTTTATAAGACACCACTCCGGCTTCCATCCATACGCATTTCTTTTTTCCCGGCGGTACAATTTTCAAGGACTCTCTTTTGGCTCCCATTTTTCCCTCCTCCGTTAAAATGATGTCATCAAACTTTATATTCAAAACCTGTCATTGTTTCCATTTGACGATCTTAACTTGCAAAGGTGGTGCCATCCCGAAAATAATTCATCAAAAAATAATATAAATGTCTGTTTTTACTGTTTTATTTTCTTAAAACCCAACGATTACGAAACACTTGAAACCCAAAATATTTTGATTATATTCTCGGCACCTTTCAATATATTTGAAAATTTCAAACGTATAAAGAATTGTTTTTACTATTTAAAACATGCAATTGGTGAGATTATTGACATGTGTCGAGATATGCTACACTTGAATTCACGCCGATCCCAAGCACCTATTCCGGTTCCATCTGAAAAGTTCCCGGCAAGTATGACAGAATTCTGATTTCTTGAAATCCGTGTCTTCTATGCGGGTGGACGAAAACATAACGCAACGGCGATCACGACAATGAATCAGCCCCATACTGTGCCCCAGTTCGTGGACGGCGGTCTTTTTCACCCGGTCCAGAAGTAAGTTATGATCTTCGGGCTCCTGATAATAAAGGGGGTCCAGCCTTCGAGTGGAAATCACCGCGCACTGACCGGACATTTGAGCCGCGCCGAAAACAAAGGTCAGGATGGGGACATACAAATCAACCCGGGTCACCCCTATGATTTTGAACGTCTCACGGGGGCAACAGGCTCCCAAACGCTTCAGAACCCGTTTTGAGCTGTATTGGCCACGTTTTTCATCAAAGGCATAGGAAGGGTCACCCATGGCCGGCAGGATTTTTACGGCCATTTTCGATCTTGTTTCAAGGCTTGTGGTGACACAATCAAGGATTTCTTCATCGACAGAGCCCAAGGGACACACATAGATGCATTCGGACACGATGAATCAGGACTCCCCTTTTTTGATAGCATACTTATTCATCTTATTATATAGGGTCTGGCGGTCAATATCCAACTCCCGGGCGGCCTTGCTGATGTTCCACTTTGTTTGCCCCAGTATCTTTATGATGTGCGCCTTTTCCATCATCTTGAGGGATTTTGGGGAATCCGGAGTACTTGCATCGTTGCTGGAAAAGGGCAGATCATGGGTCATGATCTCGTTTCCAGACCCGATTACCAGAGCTCTTTCAATAATATTTTCCAATTCCCGAACATTTCCGGGCCAATGATAATCCATCAACTGCCGCAGTGCACCGGAACTGATTTTCACAATCTCTTTATTCATTTCCATACACTGTTGTTTTACAAAGGCATTGGCCAGCATCGGAATATCTTCCTTTCGCTCACGAAGGGGCGGCACATGAATGGAAATAACATTGAGACGATAGAAAAGATCCTCCCGAAAATCACCTTTTGCAATAGATGCCTTTAAGTCCCGGTTGGTGGCCGCCAGTATGCGCACATCCACATCGATTACGCCTTCACTGCCCAACCTGCAAATCTCCTTCTGCTGCAAAACCCTCAGAAGATCCACCTGGGTTTTCAGGCTGATATCTCCGATTTCATCCAAAAGGATTGTCCCGCCCTGGGCCATCTCAAAACGTCCTCTTTTGGTGTGATCGGCTCCGGTGAACGCCCCTTTCTCATAGCCGAAAAGTTCGCTTTCCAAAAGAGAATCCGGCAGAGAACCGCAGTTTATGGCAACAAACGGCATAAAACAGCGGCTGCTGTTTCCATGAAGGGCCTGGGCAATCAACTCTTTTCCGGTACCGCTCTCCCCCGTGATCAGAACCGTTGAGTCCGATGGCGCCACACGATCGATCAAATCAAAAACCTCCTGCATCACCTGGCTCTTGCCGATGATTTCATCATACTGAGTTTGCTCTTCCAGCCTTTTACGCAACATCATGTTTTCAAGGCGCATCTCCCTGTGAGCCATGATTTTTTTGATCTGAAGCTCTACCTCATCCGGATCGAAGGGTTTTACCAGATAATCAAAAGCACCTTCCTTCATGGCCTGGACCGCCGTATCCACCGAGGCATATGCGGTCATCATGAGCACTTCCGAATCAGGGCAGATTTCTTTGATGCGCCGCATGGTTTCAAGACCGTCTATCCCCGGCATTTTCAAATCAAGAAGGATCACGTCGTATTCAGACTCGCCCACCATGGCAATGGCATTTCTCCCGTCAATGGCCAGAGCAACACTGTACCCGTCTTCCATCAACCAGTCCTTGAGGGATTCGCGTATGGCGGCTTCATCATCCACAACAAGAATACTGGGCATCTTTGTCATTTTATACTCCTTTCAGACAGCAAATTGCTAACGGCTAAAGGCAGGCGGATGGTGAAAGTGGTTCCTTCTCCCGGCTCACTTTCCACTTCAATGGTCCCCCGGTGCCGCGTCACGATTCCGTATACCACGGAAAGCCCCAAACCAACGCCCTTCCCTTCCTCCTTGGTGGTAAAAAATGGTTCAAAAATACTTTTCAAATGCGTTTTTGGAATGCCGCACCCCGTATCGGAAATCTTGATTTCCATATTCCGACCATCTATGGAACGCTCGGCCACCATGGTTAAAACGCCTCCTCCGGCCATGGCTTCCGACGCATTTCCAACGACATTTAAAAGGGTCTGCTGGATCTGTTTAAAATCACATTGTATCTCGGGGAGGTCCGCGCTAATCCGTTTGACCACTTTGACACTCTTCATTCCCAGATCATGGGACAAAAGGACGAGGGTTCGGTCCACGATTTCTCCGATGTTCTTGTTTTCGATTCGGATCTTGGACTGGCGGGAAAACGCCAGAAGATTCTTTACAATTTCACCGCATCGCGCCGTCTCGGACTCCATGATATTCAGATATCGTGCAATATCATCTTCTCTTTCGGGTGTGAGTCGCCCGTTTCGGTTTTGTTTGATCATGAGGCGGTTATAGGTCAGCACCGCCGCCAGGGGATTGTTGATCTCGTGGGCGATGGTGGCGGATAATTTACCCAGAGATGCGAGTTTTTCCTGGGCAATAACCTGTTCCTGTGCTTCTTTGAGTTCCTGGTAGGCCGTTTTCAGGTTTTCATAAAGGCCCGCTTTCTCAATAGCCACCCCGATCTGGTTGCCGATAGCCGACAAGAACTCCAGATAATCATTGGAAAGATCAAGTGTGGATTGGCTGGAAATAACCATGGCCCCCACCGGCTCACCCTTTGAAACCAGCGGCACATAGATAGCCGATTTAATCCCTTCCTCAGCAAATAGCTCGGCACAGGGATCATCCAGATTCGACGGATCTGTCACCACCTTTGTTTCTGACGTAAGCAGACTCTTCCCCAGAAAGCCCTGTCCCAATTCACGGGTTTTAATGCGCCCATTTTCCACAAATCGTGAAGATAAACCCCTGCTGGCCAAAAGCTTCAGCGTCTGTTTTTTCTTATTGAGGCGATAAATTCTGATACTTACGGACTCAAGGATCCCCAAAATTTTTTCAACGGTGTTGCTGACAATTTCATCAAGATCCAGACTGCTGCCGACGGCCATGGATGTGGCATTCAGCGTAGCCAGCCATTTATTGCGCCATTCGATCTGCTCCTGGGCCTTTTTACTTTTGGTGACATCCCGAACGATAAAAACATAACCGGTAACCTGACCCACCACATCCAGGGTGACATTGGCCGTCAAAAGCCCATAGAAAACGGAACCGTTTTTTCGCAACAGCGGGGCTTCAAAACCGGTCAAGAAACCGTCTTGAAACAACTTCTTCTGAAACCGGTATAGGTCGTCGTCATGTTTAAAAAATTCCGTTACCGAGTTAATTTTCAGCAGTTCCTCCCGTTTTGAAAACCCCAGGATACCGATACCGGCCTGGTTCACTTCCAGGACGGCTCCTTTCGGATCCGTGAGCATGATGGCATCACCTGAGCGCTCGAAAATGGTCCGATATTTCTCTTCCGATTGCCGCAATTTATTCAATCTCTCTGATATGACCTGCTCAAGATTACCCGTCAGCTGAGACAATTCTTTCAACAGCTTTCGGCTTTCGGTAATATCCACGGCCGTTTCCAATACGTAAGTAATCCTGTCACGAGCATCCTTGACCGGCGTGGTCCGGAGCAGCATCTGCGCTTTTCGTCCGTCCTTCATCACAACCGTTTCTTCACGCTGGTGGCATTTTCCGTCCTGAAATGATCGTTCAACAATACAATCCTTGCATTTGAAATCCCTTTTCTTCCAGGCTTGAAAACAAAACCCTTTGGGATGACCACCAAACCGTTCCTTGAACAGATCATTGGCCATGATAATCTCAAAATTTCTATTGATAGCGACAACATACTCCGTTACATTTTGAAGTAAAGACTGGTAATTGTTATTCGTTATGCTCTCAAATTTATCCACCCGAACATCCCCTTGATGTAAAAGAAATATTTCTTGACAAAAAAATTATTTTTGAACATGTTATCACATATTTTGAAGAATTTCCATTTCTCTAAAGAACATATTATTAACGACTACATGGCGTTAATGCCCCAACCAAAGAGGATTTGCTCATGAATGTAGATCTGTCACCCACCCAAACACTCATTGAAAAATACAGCCAGAAAAAGGGCGCATTAATTCCGCTCTTGCAGGACATTCAAGCCGCTTACGGCTATGTTCCTGATGAGGCCGTACAAGTCGTAGCCCGGGAACTGTCTATCTTTCCCGTGGAAATTTATGGTGTCTTGACCTTTTACACCCAATTCCATTTGACGCCGCGCGGGAAACATACCATCCGGGTATGTCAGGGAACCGCCTGCCATGTCATGGGGGCCAAAGGCTTATTTGACTATCTCCTGAATAAGCTGAAAGTTGAAGAAGGCGAAACAACGGAAGATGGCCTGTTCACCGTAGAACGCGTGGCATGTCTCGGGTGCTGCGGGATGGCGCCCGCCATTATGATCGATGAAGACTTTTATGGGCGCTGCACCATTCAGAATGTCGAAGGAACATGGGAAAAGTATCGATCGGAGAATGCGGGATCATGAAAAATAGAATACTCATATGCAATGGGACCAGTGGCATTTCAGCCGGAGCTAGGAAAGTCGGAGAACTCTTTAGAGAGGGGCTGAAACAGCACGATTTAGAGGATCGCTATGATGTGGTGATGACCGGCGACCGGGGCTTGTTCAGGGATGTGCTTGTGGACATTGTCAGCCCGGATGCCGAGAGAATCACCTATGAATATGTCAAGCCCGAACATGTGCCCGGAATCGTGGAAGAGCACCTGGTAAAAGGGGAACCGGTCAAAAAACTGCTGGCGGGAGAAGATTACCGGGAATTTTTTGCCAGCCAAACCCGCATCGTCCTTGCCAATTGCGGCGAAATTGATCCGAAGAGTCTCGATGATTATCTGGCACACAACGGCTACAAAGCACTGGAAAAAGTACTCAAGATGACCCCTGATGCCGTGATTGAAGATATGAAAACCTCCGGACTGGGGGGGCGCGGCGGGGCCGGATTTTCGACGGGGATGAAGTGGGATTTCTGCAGACAGGCGAAAGGCGACCAGAAGTATATGGTCTGCAATGCGGATGAAGGGGATCCCGGCGCATTTATGGATCGCAGTGTGCTGGAGGGAGACCCCCATGCCGTCGTTGAAGGGATGATTATTGCCGGTTATGCCATCGGTGCCACGGAAGGATACGTCTATTGCCGGGCTGAATATCCCATTGCCATCAAACGCTTAACCCGAGCCATTGATCAGGCTGAAAAGCGTGGCTATCTGGGGAAAAACATTCTCGGGAGCGATCATTCGTTTCATCTGACCATCAAACAAGGCGCAGGCGCCTTTGTCTGCGGAGAAGAAACCGCTCTCCTTGCTTCAATTGAAGGGAAACGGGGGATGCCCAAACCAAGGCCGCCGTTTCCCGCTCAGAAGGGGCTATGGGGGAAACCCACCACCATCAACAATGTGGAAACCCTGGCCAATATCCGTCACATTTTTTTGAAAGGCGCGGAATGGTTTGCATCCATCGGCACCGAGAATAGTAAAGGGACGAAAGTATTTGCCCTTGCCGGAAAAATCAAAAATACGGGCTTAGTGGAAGTCCCCATGGGTATGACCATTCGGGATCTGGTCTTCGGCCCGGGCGGCGGCATGCTCAAGAAAAAGGCCAAATTCAAAGGCATCCAGCTTGGCGGTCCTTCGGGAGGCTGTTTGCCTGAAAGATTGCTGGATACGCCCATTGATTACGCATCCATCAATAAGACCGGCGCCATTATGGGGTCCGGTGGGATGGTCGTCATGGACACCCGCACCTGCATGGTGGATGTGGCCAGGTTCTTCCTGGATTTTACGGTGTCGGAATCCTGTGGAAAATGCGTACCCTGCCGCGTCGGTTTGAAACGCATGCTGGAAGTTCTGGATGAAATCACCGCGGGCCGCGGCAAAGAAGAACATTTGACATTCCTAAAAGAGATGGGAAACACCATCAAGAATACGGCGTTGTGCGGGCTCGGAAACACCGCGCCCAATCCCGTCCTGACCACGATGCGTTATTTCCCCGAAGAATATCAGGCGCATATCAAAGATCGCATCTGTCCGTCACATGTGTGTACGGCATTGGTTAAATTTGAGTTCGTGGAAGAAAGCTGCACCAAGTGCGGACTCTGTTCCAAAGCCTGTCCGGTGGAGGCCATTTCGTGGGAAAAGAAGCAATATCCTGTTATGGATAAGACCAAATGCATAAAATGCAAAGCCTGCATTGATGCATGTAACTTTGAGGCGATACAATGATACAGATAACAATTGATGACCGACAGTTACAGGTGGAAGACGGAAAGACCGTCCTTGAGGCGGCTTTCGATGCCGGAATCTATATTCCCAATCTATGTTATCATCCCGATTTACCCCCTTTGGGGGCATGTCGTTTATGCCTGGTCGAAATTGACGGAATGAGGGGTTTACCACCCGCCTGCACCACCTATGTATCCGAAGGGATGACAGTTCAGACCCAGACGGCACAGCTTCAGGAATTTCGAAAAAACATTATCTGGCTCATGTTAAGCGACCATCCCAAAAAACTGGCTGAATCAAGCCAGTTTCAGAAAGTGGTCAAATGGGTGGGGATCAAAGATGTCCTGCCCGGCCATGTTTCAGAACCCAGAAAACTTCCGGAGATCCCACAGAATGAGCCGGTTTATATCCGGGATCTTGAGCGATGTATCTTATGCGAACGTTGTGTCCGCATGTGCCA
>Ga0307988_1001687_pt1 | contig 11978 bp, 15 predicted proteins | sample EllFjometagen183_FD_203166 | JGI IMG/M metagenome (GOLD analysis project Ga0307988, IMG submission 203166) | Marine microbial communities from Ellis Fjord, Antarctic Ocean - #183 | ecosystem: Environmental > Aquatic > Marine > Unclassified | place: Southern Ocean | collected 2014-10-08 | reverse complement strand
TCAAAGAAGCTTCTAAAAGACTTGCATTAAAAAAGAAACTGGATTAACTTACAACCGTTCTGCTGTCTGAGGGTGGGGGATTTTGACCCGGCCACAGGTGGGGGATTTTCAAGTGGCCATCGGGGCCGAGTAAGTACATGAGTGCTGTTGCTGAGCTGGTCACAAGTATGAGTATCAACCATGCTGTCAGACAACCATGACGTTTTTTACCTTCTTCCATCGAATCATCTCTTTTTGTTACTGCCTAACGTTTGAGCTGAGACGCGCGCAGCTTTAAGCGCGTCGATTCTCAAGCGATTTGTTATGAATTTATTCTATGCATTGCATTGTCGTAATTTTTTTTTCTACGTAATGAATTTATACACCATTCATCATCCTTATTACATAATTTGCCCGTCCCCTTTGCTTGCTATCAAGCGTGACATTGTTGCCTGCGACACGAATGGCGCCATCTCTGCCTGGATCACGAAGATTGTAACGGCCCGCACACAATTTGGTGTCACGGGTAATCGTTAAATTATTTTTTGGCTGAACACTATTCCTCCTTGCACTGGTAGCATCCGTCGTTAGGATCATTATTGCCGTCGTCACACTTTTCACCTTCATGATAATCCAGTACACCATCTCCACAATAAGGGCGTTTACAATTTGTACGGCAGGCGCCAGGAATCTCATCATGGTTTCGGCTTCCATCGTCACATTCTTCACCGTTGTCGGTGACACCATCTCCACAGTCTGCCAGTGTGCAGTCGGTACGACAGGCATCCGATATGGTATCCGAGTTTTTGGGCCCATTGTCACACTCTTCCAATCCCTCTTTTTTACCATTTCCACAGATCGGTCTATGATAGAGTCGCCCATTTTTGCATTGAAATTTATCCGATAACGATGAGGCAGAAACGCCGTGAGTTTTTTTCACTCCCTTGCTGCTGCCAATGCCGCCCATAAAGAGAATGCGGCCGCTGCTATCTGGATGCTTTGCGCAGACTTTTTTCAACAACCGGTCCCGGTTGGCAGCACGGGCTGCCTGTTCCGCAGCCGCTTTGCAGGCCCGCACCCGGGCCTTGTTCGGACTGGGCACTCTCCCTTTGCTTGTGCCTTTGCCGTTATAGCGAAAGGGCTCTGTATGCGTGTACTTTTTGCCATCGATCTCGTATTGAATCATCTCAGCCCCTTTGCAGCTACGCGTTATGGTTTTAGAAAAACCGATTTCGGGTACCAGCAATAGAACCAGCAGAATGACAAAAAGGTTAACAAAAAGATACTTCCGTCTGGCACAATTCAAATCATTTGGTTTAGTCATTGTTTCCCTCCTAAATATATTAGAAATAGTTTCCGGAAGAGACAAACAAACTTTTTTAGCTTATTTTCAATTCCGGCAATTGCTTGCCATTCAATTGAATTTTGTTTCTTTTGCACCAACTTGCTGAATCGTTTTTTGAGATTATTTTCATTTTTTTTGTATAACGCTGGAGCTGAGACGCGAGCGATTTTAAGCGCGTCGATTCTCAAGCGATTTGTTAAGTGCAAATTTTCATTAGTTGAGAAACTTTAAATAAAGAATGCTTAGCAATAGAAAGACAAATATTGAAAATAGCATCCTTTCTATAATCTTCTCGTTTTTATTTTTGAAAGCCTCTAAAGTGCCACCATCTTTAGTAGCAATGTATAAAAGACAGATAGAGAGGATGTGAGTGATAACAACTGCTAAAAGTAGCTCAAAATGACCCACTAACGCGAATGCTGTAGCAATAATATATACGGCATACTTACATAGCCGTATCAGTCTGCGGTCTTTTTCTATATTTTGTTTTACAATCATTATATGTGGGCTCTTAACGGATTGGGTCAGTGGCAAGGTGGCAGACCATAGAACTTTACCACGCCCACTGAATGTTGATTTATCTCCAACGGCTATTTAACAGGATGTCCACTGGACCCTTTTGTTATAGGTCTTTATATGTTTTAGAAAAATTATCCGGAGCTTTTATATCTCCGATTATTGTATGGCGAAATGCGTTTTCACTTATATTAACCTGTGCTTTAAGATAAGCTTTATCTAATTCTCTTTTATTTGGTCCTTGAAGTTGTATATGAATAAATTCTGCTTTAATATCTTTCCGTTTCGGAGTATCTAAAGTGATTTTACAGTATGATCCATCAAAACCGGATATATTATAAAATACTTCATCGTCAACTTTTATAAGATATTCAACTTGAATATTATAATAAAAAATATCGTTTTCATAATATGTGGAAAAAAGTGTAATACCGTGTATTTGATCATCCCCATTGATTTCGTTTGGTTGTATGTACGCAGTATTGTTTTTTGATTTTAAATTGAATCTGACATGCCAATCATTAAAAATATATTTTCTAATTTTATCTTGAATACTTTCTTTTTTCATTAGCTGGTGAACCCACATTGGATATCTTCCAAGCGTATTTTTCGTCTTATAATGTTCCCACTTTAGCTTGGTATCTACTAGTAGCATTTGTTGTATTTTTGGATCATCAGCAAATATAGAAAAATTATTGCTGTCAATCATAATTCTCATATTGACTAAAATATTATCGATGTTTTTCTTACTTGGTTTTTGGATAGTTGGTTTTATCTCTACTTTACGTTGATCTATTATAACAGGACTGTGATTACCCGTGGTAGTTGCTTGAGTTGCATTGTTTCCGGCCGTTTGATGTATTTGATTTGATATAGCTGGCGGATCCTGTTCTTTTTGAGATTTTAGATAAAATCCATATGGTATGGAGAATGCACTTATTACGCCTGATATTATCCCAATTATTATCCAAACACTTGCATTCATATTGTTTACCTATAACGTTTGAACTGTGGGGTTGCCGGGAGCGAAGCGTAAGGCAATCCCACACAAGTGATTGGTTAGGCATTTAATAGTGGTTATTTATTTAATCATGTGCATACTCTGATACGTACGCACTACAGTGCGAGAAAGAGTCAACTTGTCCTCTTATATAATAAGTAGCCCCGGCTTTGACTTCTAAATTAAGAACGCTACCTCCATACATTGACCTAGAACCCAGCAAATACCACCTTTCACCATTACATGTAACCTTTAGTTGGTGTTTACCAGCAGGGAGCTTAATACTGTCCATTCCTTTATTAAAAATGCTTTGCTTCATATAATTTGTTTTACCATCAACAGAGACAATAGTTACGTCAATGTCACTAGCTTTGAAAGGAATAAAAAGCGGGTATATAAGCTCAGAAGTTGGGTCGACTACTAAGCCAATATTTTTAGATTTCATATCTGCATCTATTGGTCCTTTGTAGTGCTCCTCAGATATATTTGTCACTGTTATGTGGGTACAGCCAACTACTAATAGCAAACAAGACAAGATGCCAAGGATATTTTTAGTTAACATAAATTTATTAAACTCCTATATGAAAAAGATTTGTCATGGGTAGTATTTGTGCCTAACGCTTTGGCTGAGGGGCTTGTGGGGGAGCGCCAACGAGCACACAAGTCACTCTCAAGCCGGTTGTTATATTCAAACCATCTCATCTGTTTCGTTTTGATCTATAATTGCCCCACTATGATACTTATAAGCCGCCTGGAAAGAACGCAATGCTAAATACAAGAAGGTTAAGGAAATCAACACATGAAACGGATCTTCGAATAGCTCTCTCCAGTACCAGAAAATATACAGAAATGGCCATACATAAAATAGTACACAAGCAGCTATCCTGCTGTGATATTTTTGTAGAAAAAAAATTACTGCTACTTCGATAATAAAACTAATGATTCCATTATAATAATTTTGGTGAAGGATGTGTCTTATGAGGTTCAAAACTATGTAAATGGCAAACACAATGTTACTAAACTTGATTATGTCATGCGCCTGTTTTTTTGTATGAATTTTTTCAAAAAACAATTTCATCGTTTTTTTTTAATATAACGTTTGAGCTGAGACGCGCGCGATTTTTAGCGCGTCGATTCTCAAGCGATTTGTTATAAGCTATTTTTTTCTGCATTTACTCCACAATTACCTTCATCCCTTATATGCTTCGTCATTAAATATATTTCTTTTCCCCTTGTAGTATTTTTTAAAATCTTTTATATGTTTTGCCATTCCTCCGCTTGCTAGGCTAACCATATTTGAAATAGCTATAGCTTCAGATAAATCTTTCATATCTTGTTCATGGTGTTCATTTAATCTCTTGATTTCATTTGATAAATGATGTGCTTTTACTGCATATACTGCTATGACGATAGTTGCGATACTTGAAAGAACCATAAAAACTTCAATCATTTGATCTCCTTTGTTCGCTTATAACATCAAGGCTCACAGGCTGCGAGGTACGAGCGGTCCAATGTGAAGCCGCTTGTTATGAATTTTTATTAGATTCCATAAACTCTATTTTTACCGATTTGCTATTTAAAACCAAAATATACGTCAGACTGACAACTGTAATTATGTATGTTGGTATCATGCTGACATGTTCTACATGCGCACCTTCAGGAATTGGAGGCATCGGAATATTTCTATAGAAATAGCTTGCGATTATGAAATTTATGGTTCCTGCGCAATGTAGTGTGAAAATGGTAAGGGATATAATTATACTTAGAATCCATCCCCATTTCTTTTTCTGAAATAGCCCAACTCCGCCTACAATGGCCGAGGCTGGGATTAATACAAGGTAAAAGAAAGGCATTCCTACTGCATAGAGTATAGATATAAAAGTTATAGATGATGAACAAAAAATATACGTTATAGCAAACCAAATTCCCTTCACACCCAACAATATTTTTGAAGCCCCATACACAACCAATAATACGGCAAGGAACTGTCTGATATAGTTTTTATTTCTTAGCATATTAAACTTTTACATTTTTCGCATAACGCTTGAGATAACCTGACTAAAAAAGCTCCGCTTTTTTAGTCAGAGTTTATTGATTTGTTAGAAAATCCCATTGCTACATCTTCTATATGAAATCCAAGGCGATAATAATAACCAATTTGCACACCTAAAAATGCTAAAGATTCAAACCACTGAGTTTTAGAGTTCAAGGAATCAGTGATGAAATAATCAATCAATAATAGAAATAATGAAATTATGATTAATAGGACACAGAAACGTAACGACAGAACCCACCCAAGCGAAAAATATCTTTGAAGAAAATGAGAACCGTTTTTTCCATTATTTTTTAAGTAGGCATATATTGTTCCAAGTATCGGAAGCAGAAATGAAAGAACTTCATCAAAGTAATCCCATGAATTATAATCTTCCCAGCTATCAGAAAGCGGAATTGAAATAAAAATCATGTTTAGAATAAAATAAGGAAGAACCTCGCTATCAGTTAGTGACTTATCCTGTAAATTTTCCTTAAGTTTATTCGTGTTCCAAAAATACATATTTTTTTATTTCCTTTCTAACGCTGGAGCTGAGACGCGCGCAGCTTTAAGCGCGTCGATTCTCAAGCGTTTGGTTATGTTAATTATTTAATATTTGGGTTTGATCTTTTTTTCGGTTTTTCCTTCTTTGGTAAACGAATAAATAATTCAGGATTCAACCCATCTAAGTTTCCCTCAAACCCACGATCAAGTTGTAGTATAACGCCAAGTCCACGCGATAGATCCGGCTCTAGTTTGACTAAATATCGATCTGGAAAAAAAGGAATGAACAAGACTTTTGGCGCTGGCCCAACAATAGTCATGATCGTACCTGCTGGCACTTTGCATTGAAACGCCACCGAAGCTTTCTTGTAGTACTTTTCAGCTTGCAAATACGCAAGCCCCGTCTTTCCACCAAGTACCACCTTACTGTCAAAGTTGTTATATATAGCAGACAAATACACAGGCTTGACGATTTTGTATCGACTTCTAGGCTGTAACTGTTCACTACCGTAAGACTGACAGCCGAAAATGATGCAAATCACAGTAGTTAATGTGAACGCAATGATGGACCTCGTTATTATATAATCAAGCTTGTTCATTTAAGGTAATCTCATTTTAGACGTCCGGTTACATATATTTATTTTGTACATAACGTTTGAACTGTGGGGCTGACTTGAAGCGCCAGCGGAAAGACAGTCCCACACAAGTGATTTGTTATGTCTCTTTTAATTTTACCCTAATGAAAACAACCCCAATATCAGTATAATAGACAATGCTTCTTGAAATATAATTTCTCGGATGTCGAATATGTCTGATAATAAACGATTCCAAAATTGTTGAATAATATATGCTCCGCCACCTATTAAAATGACAATGAATAGAACAAAACCAACCGAACCCAATACTGGACTCATGTCAAAAACATAGTCCCAAGGAACTCTATCATCCGTTTCTGGTGTAAAAACATAATCGACTGCTAATGAGAAAATAAGAAATGCGAACACCGCTAAGTTAAATAATACATTTATAGATTTTCTATTTGTTCCCATATTAATATCTTTCTCCGACATAACGCTGGAGCTGAGACGCGCGCAGCTTTAAGCGCGTCGATTCTCAAGCGTGTGGTTATGTTGATTTTGTTTTTTTATAATTTTCCTTATTTGGGGCTCATATTTAAAAAAGAAAATAAGCGATGGACCAATTCCCAACGTTATTGTTGTGAAGGCCAGAAATAATCGTAACTCAAAATACCATATGTTATCTTCGCTAAAGGTTGCTTTTATCAAACCTGGTAGTATGAAATACCCAGGTATAATTGAAAACAAGACAAGATAATAAAGCACAGCTTCAAGGACTGAATATTCATATTGAACAATATTTGTAATATATAATGGCCAGAAGATAAATACGCCAAAAAACATAGAGTATCTTAGATAATAAAAAGTATATTTATCTTTTCGAGTTAGACTATCGTTCATTTCAAATATTTAATGTATACATAACGCTGGAGCTGAGACGCGCGCAGTTTTAAGCGCGTCGATTTCTCCAGCGACTTGTTATGCTTTCTTTTTATTTAACATCGTCCTACTAAAAGTGCTCCACAAATAACAAAAAGGATAGCACTTATTGGTCAGGCGGAACTTCTACATCACGCACTGCCCAAGCACCTCCTATTGGATTATTCTGAGAATTAAGAGCCTGTATGCCAGCATAAGTAGTGAAAGCCCATGCATTTGATGTGTTCTTAATGTTACTAGTATTACCAGACCAATAATGTCCTATATATTTAAATTTGAAAGGACCTCTGTTTTTTAGACCAAAATCAGTCTGAAGTTCACCATCAGTATCATAGTGTCCTTTATTATCCAATTCTGTATAAAACATATAGGCCAATTCACTGTTTGGGTTAGTAATGTTATAACCATGGTCTACAGAGCCATTATAGTTATCACCGAAAGTAACATATTTAATTCCGTTAACTGGCAAAGTAGCAGGCAAACGCCAATCATTGTAGCCAAGGTAATTGTTTCTGTTAAGGCTGGCAATCCATTCTTGAGCTTGATCCCATGTCATATAACTATCTTCGGTATAGCCTGATGTTTTCGAATAATTAGCATCCTTGAGCCACATAAGCGATGAGCCATCATTCCTTATCTGGGTAACTGTGCCATCTTCGTTGTCAATAAGTTTGGCATTTGCCGTTGCCAGAAAAGATGATATTAAAAATAAATTGAATACAACAACTATTAATTTTCCTAGTTTCATCTAAAACTCCTTTTATAGAATAGAGATATTATATGCATAACGCTGGAGCTGAGACGCGCGCAGCTTTAAGCGCGTCGATCTCCAGAGACTGGTTATGTCAGGTTTGTTGTTCCCCATTGTTTGATTGGATAGACTTCATTGCCCAGTTTAAAAAAATCTTTCCACCATTTAAACAATATGCTCCTAATAGGACTCCACTGATACTTGAAGCTCCATTGTAGGCTGTGAATGATTGCTGTTGGAACATATCGTAATAAGGAGGTGCGACAAGATAAGCAAAAAATGCAGATGATGTTCTCAATAACTCCGGTATATAAGTAACTAAAAGATAAATTCCCAATAGTTTAATGAAAAAAAATAACTTTTGCTCCATTTCTCCAGTTATTGCTGATTCATCAAACTCAACAAGTTTTTGCAAATACTTACCTCCTTTAAGTAAATAGATACCTACAAAAATATAAAACACTGGAATAAGCCTTGCGGCTACATTTGTTGCAATTTGAATTTTTCGTAAATCGGGTTCAGCTGTTCCTCCTTGGAAGAATGATGGAACCACAGCAAATAGATAAACGAAACCTTGAAGTAAGCACCAAATTCCAAACAATTTTGTACCTAGAATAAAATAATCTCGAGCTTTCATAATTCTCCTATATTTGGACATAACGTTTGAACTGTGGGGCTTGGGTGGGCGCGCCAGCGTTTACACAAGTCCCACACAAGTGATTGGTTATATTTATTTTTCTTTGTATTTCTTAGCTGTATAAATGCCAGCTAATATATTGAAAAGTAAAACAACAATGATAGTTATCCAGTATTCATAACTGCTATGTACTTCGTTAAAAAAATCTTTTCCATTTTGACTGAGTGGTTTGTCCGCTACGAATACTGCGAGCATACCGAAAAACAATAAAAATAACCCCCAAATTATATGATTAAATCTGGTGCGAGGTTTCATGACATTTATTGCAAACCAGTAAAATCCTTTTCCGGTATAAGAAAAAGTTTTTATTTTGTTACTTAAAATCATTATTGTTCCAGCAAGTGTGGGAAATAAAAAATCAATAGGGCTGTCAAACTGAAAAGAAGGATTAAAAAAAGGAAGTAACACCAATATGCATAATGATGATATTAAGCTTATATCGAAAAATAAAGGAGTAATTGTTTTCATTTCATTTTTCATTAATAGATAAAATATAACTTATTAATTGAACGTAGTACGCAATTTCATAAGTTTTGTTATACAACGGGTATAAATATGCTGTCAACGAAAATAATAAAACAATTAAAATGGATTTAAATAGATTTAAATAATATTGTTTTGGCAAATAAAATTAAATATAGTATGCCTTGCAAAAAGAAGATAAGTATTGCATAAAGTATAACAGGTGTTATACTGTAAGGCAAAAGGGCGCTTTTTTTGTCTATATGGATACTTATGCGTAATACGCATAATAATATTGTGAGTGCAAATAATGGAAGAATTCTCAGATTATTTAACAGCGAAGTGCAAAATAAATCCAAAACAAATACCTTTTTATGTGAAATGGGTTAATGACTGTTATGGTTTTTCAAACTGTTCTGAGGAAAGACAGCTTGTTTGGGAGAATGTTCAAAAATATCTTTATTATCTTGAAAAAAAGCGTGAGCCATGGCAGGTCAAGCAGGCAGAGTATGCTTTACGTCTTTATAAGTACTTTCAAACGAAAACTAATGAAGACTCCGAAGGTAAAAACATAAACAATAAAATTGCGTGGGAAAAGGTTTTTAAGCAGACAAGAAATTTATTAAGATTACAGCAGAAAAGCTTTAGTACAGAAAAAACGTATATGCAATGGATTAAACGCTTTGCATTGTTTTCCTCGGTTAAGTCGCCTGAGGAAGTTGATGGAGAGGCTTTAAAAAATTTCTTAAGTTTTCTGGCTGTTGAAAGGCGTGTAGGCGCTGCAACCCAAAACCAGGCCTTTAATGCACTGTTGTTTTTGTTTCGAAAGGTGCTTTGTGTTGATATAGGTGATATCGCAGAGACAGTTCGGGCAAGAAAAAAAAGACGCTTGCCTGTTGTCTTAACCCGCAGGGAGGTCAATTTGGTAATTGCTGAGCTGCAAGGGGTGACCCGGCTTATGGCTGAATTGATTTATGGCAGCGGATTAAGACTTATGGAATGCCTGCGGCTTCGAATTCAGGATATTGATCAGGAGCGCGGCGTGCTGGTGGTGCGAAGCGGTAAAGGAGATAAAGACAGACAGACCTTACTGCCGGAAAAAGTAAAAGATGGTTTGATCGCACATCTTGAATATATAAACAAAATATATGAAGAGGATAGGACAAATGATTTACCGGGAGTGGCTTTGCCCGGTGCTCTTGATCGGAAATATCCAAATGCCGGTAAAGAATGGAGATGGTTCTGGCTGTTCCCTTCAAAGGATCTTTCAAAGGACCCGCGTTCGGCAGTTATCAGACGGCACCATATTTACCCGAGAAGCTTGCAAAAGCAGATAGGCCGGGCTGTCAACAACGCAGGAATTGTAAAAAGAGTTACTGTACATACTCTGCGTCACAGCTTTGCAACGCATTTGGTTGAAAATGGGTATGATATAAGGACGGTTCAGGAGCTTTTAGGTCATTCAAGCGTGCAGACCACCATGATCTATACCCATGTTGCGCAGAAGAACAAACTCGGGGTTAAGAGTCCGTTGGACGGGTAAACGGCCATGAGATGAACAAGCACACTTGTAAAACTATGCTTCATCCACGATCTGTGCCGCAAGATCAACACAGTGTAACCGGGGTCGAACCAACCCAACCGCCCGTAACTCCTTAATAAGCATCCCAAAAGCAATCATTTTTTAGGCTTAGAAAGCCCTTTTTAGTAGCGAAAACAGTGCTGTAAGGATTTTGTGTTGCCTTCAGCACATAAACGCCACCCCTCACTTTTTTCTTAAAGCCTCCATTTTACCCCTAAAAAGGGACTTCTAAGGTTAAATATAGCCTTATATAATTAAATTTTTAAAGTAATTACAATAATTTGTCTTGGTCCGATAAAATGAGAAAGATGGTCTCCTTTGAGGAGCAACCTCGTTTGTGTTAGAAATTATAAGTTAAATAAATAACACAAAAAAGGAGACTAAAATGAATGATACCATTTACAATCACTATATTGCAATAGATTGGTCCATCGTAAATATGGCTATTGCTCGCATGACGAAGAAATCCAACAAAATAACTTTAATCGATGTACCTTCTAATATTTCAGAAATGAAAGTCTATTTAAAAAAACTTAAGGGCACAAAAACATTAGTGGTTGAAGAGACAACCACATCCCAATGGTTATATGCAGAGTTGAGGGATTATGTGGACAGGATGGTAATCTGTGATCCATATAGAAATAAGCTCCTAAATGAGGGGCCAAAAACAGATAAAATTGATGCTGCTAAATTAGTACATCTTTTAAAGGCTGGACTCATTAAGGAAGTCTATCATTCTACAAGTAAATTTTTGTATCTTAGACGATTTGTTAGTGGTTATGAAGATCTGGTTAAGGCTGGAGTTCGGTTAAAGAATCAACGATATTCACTTTTAAGAGCTTGCGGGAAACGTGGCTTTGAGCAGACAGGAACAAAATTAGTCTCAGGAAGCGATCAGCTTGTTCTGGATTGTATAGATAGACAGCTTGAGGCACATAAACAAGAAAAGAAGGATTATGAAAAAGAATTTGCCAGACTTTCTAAAAAACACCCAGAGATAAGTCATCAGAAGAGCCTGCCTGGCATTGGCCCCATTCATGCGGTAAAGATCGTTGCCCGTATCGTAACTCCGTATCGTTTTGCCGACAAGGGTCATTTTTTGAGTTATGCAGGATTGGTAAAACTGGGAAAAATAAGTGGTGGAAGAAGCTATGGTCGAAAGAATTCTCGTTACTGCCGGCAAGTAAAGAGTGTTTACAAAATAAGCACTTTGGCTGCTATAGGCGGAAATAATCCTATCAATGATTACTATCAATATTTAATCCGGGATAAAGGATATCCAGAATATAATGCCCGGCATAAAGCCTGTCGAAAACTGGCCATTCTCAGTTTAGGGGTTTTAAAGAGCGGTAAGAAATATCAACCATTCCGAAGGGATAATGTAGAAAGCAATAAAGAAGCCATACAAGGTCTGTAAGCACCGTATTTAATGAATCCCGTCAAAAGGTGATAGCGGTCTTAATGGTGAGGGAAGAGAGCTCAATTCGGGGTCGTAACTAATCCATCTTACTTGGATAATAAAGTTCAATGGTCCGATTAGCCCTCCCTCTATTCTTTAAATTTATCGTAACCCGTTCCATGGCAAATAATGAT
>Ga0307988_1001685_pt1 | contig 11986 bp, 4 predicted proteins | sample EllFjometagen183_FD_203166 | JGI IMG/M metagenome (GOLD analysis project Ga0307988, IMG submission 203166) | Marine microbial communities from Ellis Fjord, Antarctic Ocean - #183 | ecosystem: Environmental > Aquatic > Marine > Unclassified | place: Southern Ocean | collected 2014-10-08 | reverse complement strand
AGGATTATACAACTCAACGCTCAAAAATCGTTGGAAATCAAAACTTAAAAACATAAAGAATATTAGACTTGCTAGGAAAATAGTAGCTTCTTACAAACTTTATAATAGAAAACACATCGTTATTGTTGAGTTTGCTTTTGAACGAGAAACGGGAACAATTTGGTTGAAGTCTGGTAGTAAAGTATCTTTGGAAGAAAAGTTCTTTAAAGTTGTTGCGGATCTTATTTTTGAATCTTCTGAAAAATATACTCCAATTGTTTTGCAAAGGGCTTTGGATTTAGATTTCTCAGATGAAAAAGATGTGGGGGGCCGATCTCCTGTTTATGAGGACTTTGATAGCGAAATCGATGAAGATGCCGATGTGGATTCTACTGACATTATGGAAACAAAAGAAACTCACAGTCCTATAGAGCAAGATATCGAAATGAATACTCCTTCCCCAAATTCTATTCCAGAGCATAGTGGTTCTGGTACAACAAAAGGAAATGCGGGTACTACTGGTAGAAAGGAAAGGGGTACGTCTAACTCAGGTTCTACAGGAAAAAAACGTGCTCCTGTTCGTTTGGAAAAAGAACAGATAAAAAATCTGAAAGAAAATCAATATGCTTGGCATTGCCAGGTATGTCTTGCAGAGAGAAAACCCGAAGAGCTAGCTCCTCTTACCAGTTATGCTGGTTACTCTAATAATCGTGGGAAAATTATGGATGCATGCCATATTGATCAGGTGCATGGTGGAGGGGCTCGGGATGCAAATAATATATTGATATTATGTCACTACCATCATCATTTTTATGGGGACTCTTTAAGCCGACAAGATGTGCTGGAGGCATTGCAATCGAGAACTGAGAAAAAAGTAATTCGCTTTATTGTTCATAAAGAAACAAAGACTGCTGTGAAGTTAATTAAAGGTATAAACGTGAAGATTAGAGTGCCGTTGACTGGAGACAAGGTTAGCTGTTTTTTTACTGAACAACATGCGTCACATTGGCTTAAAGAAATATAGTAATCCTAGCATTCAAACGACAATTAATTATTCAACAAACAATAACCTCAAGAAGGTACTGCATGCTGCTAGACAATGAAAATGATGAGAAAAAAGTACATGAGTGGCTCTCAGAATATACGGAAGAAGGTAAACTCGATATTGTTACGGGTTATTTCACAGTAGGGGCACTCGCGTATCTTTCTCAGCAGGTAAATGACAAGATTGCCGACTTTAGATTTGTCCTTGGTGATATAGTAAACACAGATGTTAGTGCCCACAGGACAATAGATTTACTAAATGAGAACATAACCGTAGAGTCGTCCCTTAAGCTAAATGCTTTGGCAAGAGAGGCTGTGAAATTTCTCAAACAAGATAAAGTTGTGGCAAAAACCTTAGAACCTAATTTTTGTCACGCAAAAGCATATCTTTTTACTCCCGCCAATAAAAACAATAAAGACAACTATTTTATCACCGGAAGTTCTAACTTAACAGAAGCAGGGATTGGTCTAAAAACAACCAGTAATATTGAGCTCAACATTGCTGAGTACGGAAAGAATCTCCAATATAAGGAGCTAAAAAAATGGTTTAATGAACTGTGGAAACGGCCCCAGGCCCACAAGAATAAAACGCTATTCGATGAAAAGGGGAAAAAATACAACAAACCATTCAAAGAATATCTAATTGAAGAGATTGAAAAAATATTCATCGAATACACCCCTAAAGAGCTTTACTACAAAGTCCTATTCGAATTGTTCGGAAAACAGTTGTTGGTCGATCAGGACAATCCTGAATTTAACAGGCAGGTTGGCCGGTTAGAAAATACAGTTGTTTATGATATCCTGTATCATTTTCAACAAAAGGGCGTTTTAAGCCTTATACGGATGCTGCAAAAATATAACGGGGCGATACTTGCTGATGCTGTAGGTCTGGGGAAAACATGGAGTGCTCTGGCTGTTATGAAGTTTTTCCAGTTTCAGGGAAGAGAAATAATCCTGATCTGTCCCAAAAAACTTCAAAACAACTGGCATCGTTATCTGAAGCATCAAAACTCAAAATTTGAAAAAGACCAATTTGAGTATTTTATTCGATTTCATACTGATCTGCAGATAGAACGAATGGAAAAATATACCGATCGTTCTGATAAACTTTTCACAAACGACAAGCCCAAATTATTTGTTATCGATGAAAGCCATAACCTGAGAAATGACAAATCACAAAGGTATAAGTTTCTGGTTGAAAAGATACTAAAGCCCAATGCCGATGTGAAAGTTCTCATGCTTTCTGCTACTCCAATCAATAATTCCCTTAATGATATCCGAAATCAATTCAAGCTTATAGTGCAAGGTGACACTCACGGGTTCACTGAGTCCTTAGATATCAGGAATATCGATTCTACTTTCCGCACTGCTCAAAAAGTTTTCAACGATTGGCGTGGACAAAAAAATCCGCAGATTAGTACGTTCATAGAAAAACTACCCGGCAATTTTTTCAGATTGACTGATGCACTCACTGTGGCCAGAACAAGGGTGATGATTGAAGGAGAGCAGACAGAGTTACATTTCCCTGACAAGGCAAAGCCTGAAAATATCTTTGTAACACCCAGTCAACTAGGTAATTTTGAAAGTTTTGAAGAACTCATAGATCACTTTCCACCAATGCTCTCCGGTTACCAGCCTTCTTTTTATATTGAAGCAGCAGAAACTAACGGTCTAGACATCCTTCATGATGAAAAACAGAGGGAGTTTTTCCTTGTTAAAATGATGTATATCCTCATGGTGAAGAGGTTGGAATCCTCATGGTATTCCTTTTACTCAACAGTTGGAAAAATTCGTGACCATCATCAAAATGCGTTGAATAAAATTAAAACGTATCTCTCTTCAAAAACAGACAGCACCATCGATGAGGGCAGCGAAACAACGTTGTTTGATGGCGATGATTTTGAAGGCGATGTGGCAGATTTTACTTTGGGAAAGAAAAGAAAAATAAAACTCTCAGAGATATATGAGGCAGGGAACCTTGAGCAATACAAAAAGGATCTCAAAAAAGATGTTGAATCACTTGATATGCTGCTTGTGAATATGAAAAAATTTCAGGCTAAAATTGATAAGGAAATTGGTAAGCCCCGGAACTACAATAGCGCTGACGACAAACTACAGGTGCTCATAGAGAAAATACAACATAAACAGAAATCAAAGAATAATAATAATAATCAGAAAATAGTTATTTTCACGGTGTATAAGGACACTGCAAGATACCTCTATGACCAGTTAACAGCCAGGGGTTTTAGCAAAATTGCCATGGTTAGTGGCAGTGGCTCAATAACTCATGATTCTCAAAAGGAGACCACAAAATTTGAACCCATTCTGCAACGTTTTGCGCCATATACCAAGCTCTTTAAAGAGCAGGAATGGCAGTTCCAACCGAGCAGTGACAATTCGACTGAACAGGAGAATTACGACGAATGGTGCAATTGGCTGGCCGATAACAATGAATCGGCATACAAACAAATTCAGAATCCAATTGATATCCTGATCGCTACCGATGCGTTAAGTGAGGGACAAAACCTCCAGGATGCAGATACGGTAGTTAATTATGATATTCACTGGAATCCTGTCAGGATCATTCAACGAATGGGCAGGATTGACAGGCTTGGTTCGCCTAATGAAAAAATATTTGGCATTAATTTCTGGCCATCAGAGAACATCAATTCGTATCTCAAGCTGCAGGGAAGAATTGAAAAAAGGATGGTAGCGATGAAATTGGCTGGTTCTGAAGTGCATTCCGAGTTTTCGGAGACTTTTGCACAGATGGCAACTGATGAAGGGCTTGAGTCGAAAATGAAAGCCAGAATGATGCAGCAGATGAAAACCTCCTGGGACGATATTGAAGTAAGTGAACAGGGATTAGGTTTCGATGATTTGTCTCTTGAAAAATTCAGGCAGGATTTACTGGAAGAACTGCAGGAAAACAACAGTAAATATCAACAAATGCCAAAAGGTGTTTATACAGGATTTAAAGCAGAAAAAGACATCTGTGCCGAAGACGGTATTATCGCTCTTCTTGGTTATCCTGCCAGGCCTCCAAAAGTAATTGACCATGAATACGCAAGCCATGAACTTATTTATATTGATATGGATGGCAAACAGGTATTGCTTAACCAGAAAGAAGTGCTGGATGCCCTTACCAGTCATAAAGAGAAAGAGCGCTATGTCCATAAGAATATCGACAAGGGTGAGGAGCAAGCTATCCAGTCACTTGTAGAAGCGGTCAAAAACTGGTTGCGCAGCCAGGCCGTGGAAGAAGAAAAACAAGAAGACGGTAGTATCAAAAAGCAAATGGGAAAAGAGGTAAAAGACATTCTTGCTAAACTCAGCACTGGAGATAAAGCTGCAGTCAAAAGGGTTAAACAAAATGTCAAAGTCAGTGACAAGTACCAGGCAGAAAATTTTGATTTGATTACCTGGTTTCTGGTGAGTTAGAAAACTGCATACAGAGCGGGCAAGTTGTGTTCCAGGCTCAGTCCATTTTCTTACATAAAAAGAATAAGCAACCTACGGATTCTCAATGATAGAAGAAATAAGACAGTTTCAAACCGGTGATTTTTACACAGCATTACAAAATCTTTTCAAGACTCTTAAGGTTCCCGTGAATTATATCACCGAAGAGCCGGCAACACCTGGGGATATTTTAGGAGAATTGTATAAGCCGGATCGTTCATCCTGTAAGTTAATGGATGATGTTTATTTCCTCGGTATGGTAGACGATGCTGCCTTTGAGGGTGTGAAAAGTCTTGATCCTGCAAAAATAGAATCTGATTACGACGGTATACTAATTTTCGGTGTTACACTTCATGCCAGAGAGAATGGCTTGCTGCCAACCAGAGGCCAGTTGGCAGAAATTACTCGTTCTTTTAACCGGAAGTTTCATTACACTCCGGTGGTAGTTGTTTTTAAATATGAAAATCATATTGCTTTTGCCAATGCTGAGAGGTTGAAATATAAGCAGGAATGGCGGGAAGGCGAGAAAGCTGGAAAAGTTTCTTTGCTGAGAAATATAGATATTGATAACCCCCATTCAGGTCATATGCGCATTCTGTTAGGGCTGATCATAAAGACCACCGGCCCCAAGGCAATTAAAACGTTTGCCGGCCTTTATAGCTATTGGCAGGAGGTTTTTAATGTTTCCCTGCTCAATAAAAAATTCTATGAAGAGTTGTCCAACTGGTACTTTTGGGCGGTAAAAGAGGTTGCCTTTCCATCAGAGCCTACCATCCATTCACTGTTTGAGGAAACAGGCTCAAATGACGAAAAGAAACTTACCGAGTTAATTCAGGAACATAAAGCAAAAAATGTCATCAGGCTTCTGACCCGTTTTCTCTTTGTCTGGTTTATCAAAGAAAAAAAATTGATTCCGGAAGAGTTGTTTGATCCTGAATACCTGAAACGTGAATTGTTAAACAATCTTGCTCCATATAATGAGGGCGAGTTGTTTAAATCAATAAATATCAAAAGTCATTATTATAAGGCAGTTCTGCAAAATCTTTTTTTCGCCACTTTAAATCAGGAGATGGGAAAACGAGGATTTCGTAAAGATGGCCAAAATATGAATGTCACTAACCTGTTGCGCTATGAATCTTGTTTCAAAAATACTCAAAAATTTGTTGATTTGGTGGAATCTATTGTTCCGTTTATGAACGGTGGGTTGTTTGAGTGTCTCGACAAACCGCATTCAACTAAAAAAGGCCCCAAAGGTGGTGATGTAATCATCTATAAAGATGGTTTTTCAGACCGTAAAGATAACGACCTAAAAGTGCCGGATTATTTGTTTTTTGGTCATCCTGAGGATATTGATCTTAGTTCTGAATATGGCAGTAAGGCAAAAAAATATAAACAGGCTGCGGTAAAAGGACTGATTAATATTTTCAACTCCTACAAATTTACCATCGCTGAAAACACGCCCATAGAAGAAGATGTTGCCCTTGATCCTGAACTGTTAGGGAAAGTGTTTGAAAATCTTCTGGCAAGTTATAATCCAGAAACAAAAACTACTGCCAGAAAGCAGACTGGTTCCTTTTATACTCCTCGTGAAATCGTTAACTACATGGTGGATGAAAGTCTGATTGCCTACCTCAAAAACGAAGTAGATTGGGCGTTAACAAAAGAAACAGAAGAAGAACAGGACACCAAACTCCATGAGCTGCTCTCCTTTGATCCGATCAATCCCTTTGCTGATAACCTGAAACTGCAAAAGGAAATCATCAAAGCCCTCGACCATTGCACCATCCTTGATCCTGCCTGCGGTTCAGGGGCTTTCCCCATGGGGATTCTCCAAAAGATGGTGCATATTCTCCAGAAGCTGGATCCGGAAAATGATCGCTGGCGGGAGTTGCAGATGGAAAAGGCCATCAGCGAGACCGAATCAGCCCTCCATTTGGACGACAAAGGAGCCAGGGAACAAAAACTTGTTGAAATTAACGAGGCCTTTGACCAGCAAATTAATGATCCTGATTATGCCAGAAAACTCTTTCTTATTGAAAATTGTATCTATGGGGTGGATATCCAACCCATTGCTGTCCAGATCTCCAAACTCCGTTTCTTTATCTCTCTGGTGGTTGAACAAAAGGTTGATCCGGAGAAAGATAATTTTGGTATTCGCCCACTACCGAATCTGGAAACAAAGTTTGTGGCTGCTAATACTTTGATTGGTTTTGAAAAACAGGGAACTTTAGGAAGCTCTGAGATAAAAAAAATGGAACAGGAGATTAAAGGGGTGAGACACCGTATTTTTTCTGCAAAAACACCACTTACCAAGAAAAAACTACGAGATAAAGATCAGTTGTTGCGTAAACAGATGGGAGACCAGTTGATTACAGAAGGCTGGCCTAATGAAACAGCGAGACAGCTTGCTGGTTGGGATCCGTATGACCAGAATGCTTCATCAGCATTTTTTGATAATGAATGGATGTTTGGGGTGGGTGATGGATTTGATGTGGTGATTGGGAATCCGCCGTATATAAGCCATGACGCTATACCCAATAAAAAATATTTGAAAGATAATTATGTTGCCTATGAAGCATTTGCTGATATTTTATGTTTCTTTTTTGAGCGAGGATTAGAATTATTACAGATAGGCGGAACAATTTCATATATAACTTCAAACTCCTATTTAAGATCCGATTACGCAAAACCAATTAGAGATTTTATAGTGAAAACGGGAAGGGTGTCGAAGGTAATTAATTTGCCAGAATCTCGAGTTTTTGAAAGTGCTGTTGTTGATACTGCAATCACAGAAGTATCATTAGTAGATAGCGATAAGCCAGCATATATTGTTAACAGTAGTTTAGACTCAACTAATTTTGAGGAATTTATCCATGCAAATAGCTATCAGATACCTCAAGTTATTTTTAATAAAAAGGTTTGGGGATTGCTACCTGAACAAATCACAAATATTCAAGAAATAATGGAGTATTACCCGAGTCTAGAACAACTTGGTACGAAGATTAGGTTAGGTATTGCTACGGGGAATAATGATGCTTTTTTGATCGATTCAATTCAAAGGAAACAGCTGATAAATAAAAATCCTAAAAATTCTGAAATTATTAAACCCGTATTAAGAGGGAAAGATATACAGCGTTACGCGTACACTCAGCCTGATCTCTATGTATTATTAACCAAGAATGGTATAGATGTAAAAGGTAGTTACCCGGAGATATATAATTATTTAGATTCATTTGGCGAAAAATTTAAAAATAGAGGTGCTAAGGGAAATCATTGGTCAAACCTACGTGCTTGTGCATTTTTTGATGATTTTAAAAAATCTAAAATAATTTGGATAGAGCTTACTAATTCTGGAAAATTTGCATTGTGCGATGACGAGAAATATTTGTTGAACAGTGCGTATTTCCTACTTCCACCTGGTGGAATTAATATAAAATTTCTATTGTCAGTATTAAACTCTAAAGCAATAGGGTTTTATATAAAAACTATAGCTGCTACCAGTGGAATGGGAACCCTTCGATGGATAAATAACTATGTTAAAGAATTTCCGATACCTGACATTTCAAAGGAAAAGCAGGAAGTTTACAATCCGCTTGTAGATATTACGGTATACTGCAAAAATGCAGAAAACATACACATGCAAAATAATTTTGATTCAGTAACCGATGCTATAATATTCCAACTATACTTCCCCGACCACATGCAGGAGAAACAAATAGACATTTTGCAATTCGTGGAAGAAGACCTTGCTGAAGTCTTGCAAAACCGGAACTTCGACAAATCCCCAGACAATGAAAAAGAAGAGATAATTGAGGAGCTTCACGCCCGTTGGACTCACCCGGACAGTGAAGTTCGCAACCGTATCAAACTCTTTGCCGTTCGCAGCCCTGATATCTTAAAACCCATTCTGGAATCCAGCTAACGTCATCATGAAAAAACAGGGAAGATATTCAACCTCCGGATTGGTGGAAGATCAGTATATGCCGGGCTCTGTTGGGCAGGTACTCAAAAACCGCTTGAATATCACGACTAAAGATGAGATTGATCGGACCGAAACAGAACTGCTTTTCGAGGTGACGGAGCAACTGTTAGATGAATTAGATATAAATCAATGCTTTTCTGCTGATGATATTATGCAGATGCATAGCAGATGGCTGGGTTCGGTGTATGCATGGGCTGGGTCATATCGTCAGGTTATGATGAGCAAGGGCAATTTCATGTTTGCCGCCCCGGCATATATACCAGAGTTAATGGCGGATTTTGAAACTGAAATCCTGCAAAAATATAGTCCGTGTATTTTTGGTTCAAGAGAGAAGGTCATTACGGCCCTGGCTATAGTTCATACAGAGCTTCTCCTGATTCACCCATTTCGGGAGGGGAACGGTAGAGCTTCCCGGCTGTTGGCAACATTGATGGCCTTACAGGCAGGTCTGCCACCGCTTGATTTTAGTGATTTTGAGCAAGATCGCCGGGAAGAGTATTTTGCCGCTGTCCGGCACGGACTGGATAGAAACTATCAACCCATGGAAGAGGTGTTCAGCGCCGTGATTGCCCACTCACTAAAGGCTTTCGGGGAATAACTTTATCCCTTTGTTGCAGGAGATTGCGGATAACACTATTGGCGGTGGTGATACCTTCAATGGCAGAAGATGAACAGACAGAGGCAATAAGCCCAGTTTGGCGTTTTACTCTGTCCCGCAGGTATGGATTTGTCTGGCTGACAAGTACTTTTTTCATGTACTCATTATAACACAGGCATGAAAATTCTTCATTTGCTTTGTGGTGCAACTGAATGAAAAATATTTTAACATCAGGTGAGTTGGAGGAAAATTCAGTATGTTCAATTTTGGAACATACCTGCCTGATAAAGGCAGAGTTTCCCACAAACAGGCCATGGACAAAGCCGCCCATGAATATGATACATTCAACAAAAACCAGAAAATTGAATCTGATTTTGACCGGTAATTACAAAAACTTACAACCAGCAAAATAACGGATGAAAAAAATATCCCAAATCAAGATCAGGAATTTCAAAGCGTTTCAGGGTGAGCAGATCTTTGACCTGAAAGGTAAGAATGTTCTGGCCTATGGTAATAACGGCTCCGGAAAATCATCCCTGTTTTGGGCCTTATACACTCTGACCCAGAGCAGCATTAAAACAGAAGAAGGCATACAAAAATATTTCAAGAGCTTCGTAGAATCAGACAAAAGCACTCACCAAAGTCTGCGTAATGTGTTTACTGATCCTGATGAGGAATCCTTCATCGAGCTGATCACAATTGATGAACTTAATCAGACCGAAACCTATACCATCTCCCATGATACTATTAATACCAATGACGCTGGTGATACTACCATTCAGGAGTTGAATCAGGCCAGTGATTTTATTAATTATAAGCTGCTTCACAATTTTTACACAGCCACCCACAAGCAGGAGGTAAACCTGTGGCCTGTCTTTGAGCGTGATATCTTCCCGTTCCTTATGGATGATGCCAACCGTGTCATGCTCGACAAAATTCGAGGAAGAACAGAAGATGTAGAACGATACAGATCTGGGCATCCTGTTAGAGGAAAAAAGGCCGCGGCCGTTGAGCTGGAAATTGAGGCGCTTAATACAGAAATTGAGTCTTTATTGTCACAAATCCAAACCAATGCCAATGCTTTCATTAAAAAGCATTTTTTTGAAAATAAAGATGTTCTCCGCCTCACATTGCAATTCAGTAAAAAATTCAATTTTGAAAAGGTGAAGAATAAGCTTTGGGAACCGGGTAAACAGGCTATACGATATGCTGATCTGCACATCAAACTGTCTGTTGAAATGTATCAAAAAGAAGATGATAGTTGGAAAGAAATCCAGCGAGTCCAATCTTTCCTGAACGAAGCACAACTCACCAGAATCGCCATTGGTATCCGTATCGGCGCATTGCGCACTCGCGTTCAGATAACTGATTTCAAAATCCTTGTTTTGGACGATATGCTTATCAGTCTGGACATGTCAAACAGGATGCCCATTGTCAAAATGATTCTTAATCAGGACAATGACCCTGATTTGCGTTTTTTCGATGAATTTCAGAAGATTATTCTTACACACGACAGAGGATTTTACGAAATATTAAAACAACACACCTCTCCGCAACAGTGGGAATATTATAACTTCCACACAAAAGAGGGTGCTATTGGCTCACCAACCATAAAAATAGACCGTTCCCCCCTTGAAAAGGCACAGGCGTTTCTGGCAGATGGCGAATATGATGCTTGTGGCAATGAACTCCGAAAAGAGACAGAGGCCTTATTGGGGAAGTATTTGAAAGGGATCAATGTTGCAGCGGAAACCGGAAGGTTCGAGCCTTTGGCCAATAAACTGAATTCTGTTTTGAAGCAAATTACGGAAACCCACCGACTGGATTTTGAAAAGCTCTTTGTGAAGAAAGAGTTGTCCGTGGATACAATCAAAAAAATTCAAAACGACTATTCCACTGATGGTTCTGTGAGTACCTATGAAAAAATTCAATTGGATGGAATTAAAAAAGAACTCTTCGCATATCTTGTAAAACAGTACGAACTGAAAGAGAACAAAGCCCAACTTATTGAAGAAATCCAGAGTACCCTGAAACGAGTTATGAATCCAGCATCCCACGCGTCGACCATACCATTTTTTGGAGCAGAACTGAAAGATGCTATTGCAGCAGTCAAAAAGCTAAAGATACATTTGAGCGAGTAAAATTATGACAACCGATATCCCTTCTTTTCTTGTTCCAGGCAACGAAGATAACCTTATCCCCCAGGACACACGAGTATGTGTTCTTGGGATTGATCTTGGAACTACTAATTCAACAGCCGCAAGAATCGACTGGTCTCAGGCTGACGGCCGTCCGCCTCTGGCAGAGTGTCTTGAGTTAGAGCAGAACACATTGGATGGACCATATATCAGTACTTTGGTTCCATCTGTCGTGGCGATACATCAAGGTATTGAATATATCGGTGAAGGAGCGAAATTACTCAGGGGAAGAAGTTCTGATTTTGGCCTGCAAGAGAAAAAGAACCTCTTTTGTGAATGTAAAAATGATATGGGTGTGAAGAAAACATACCATCTTGCGCCCGAAGGATATCGGAGTGCTGCAGAAATCGGCGGAAAGGTTTTAAAGTTTTTAGCCGGTGGGGAAAGGCCAGAGGAATCCAGAACTATTGTGACTGTTCCCGCATCTTTTCAAGCGTCGCAACGTATGGATACCGTGAAAGCGGCTGAGTTGGCAGGCATCTCATTAGATAATGGAGATTTGCTTGATGAGCCAATAGCAGCCTTTCTTGATTATATGTCAACTCATCTGGATACATTACGCCTTGATAGTGGCATAGAAAAGAAGTTGTTGGTTTTTGATTTCGGCGGTGGAACGTGTGATGTCGCTATTTTTTCAGTTAAGGCACATGGAAGCCCAATTCAACTTGATATGGCTCCTGTATCTGTTTCCAGATATCATAGATTAGGTGGTGGGGATATTGACCA
>Ga0307988_1001684_pt1 | contig 11993 bp, 13 predicted proteins | sample EllFjometagen183_FD_203166 | JGI IMG/M metagenome (GOLD analysis project Ga0307988, IMG submission 203166) | Marine microbial communities from Ellis Fjord, Antarctic Ocean - #183 | ecosystem: Environmental > Aquatic > Marine > Unclassified | place: Southern Ocean | collected 2014-10-08 | reverse complement strand
GGAATTTATTATTCCTTGACCGGGCTTTGGCTATCAGGCTCACTAATGTAATATCAAGGTCTTTGGGGAACCCAATCCCTTCAGTTGCATGAATTAGCCCAATGCCTTTTTCTGCCAACAGATCAAAACCTTTAATTATACTTTTTACAAGGTCAAGTGGAGGAACCAAAGATGCCGCATAATCGGTTCCTGCAAGATAAGCTTCATTAAACAAATGGCCCTTATCCTCTTGAAAACCCCTTAATTCCCTGATCTTGTCAGGAAATTTTTCCAGCATTTTTGTATTAAAGACAGCTGAATGCCCATCGTAACAGACAATGATCAGAGGGATATCAGGGCAGGCCTCATCTAACTCCTGCCTTTCTATCAAGCGTTTTTCTTTAACACTGTGTTTTGACACTCCAAAGGCAATCACAGTTTTTAACTTTTTATGCCCGGCCATCTGTTCCCGGATAATTTCTTTAATTTCCGGGATATCCTTTGCGTCTCTCACATCAAAATATGATACAGCAATCAAAGCCCAGTTTGAAAAATGCATATGTGCATCCCCAAAAGATGGCATCAAAACTTGATCTCCCAATTCTACTGAAGAATTACTATTTGTATATTCTGTGGGCAGGGAATTCCCCAGATAGACAATACATCCTTTATCCTCAACAAGGTAATTATATTCTTTATTATCTTTATCCAAAGACAGTATTTTCCCATGAAAAATGCGCATATGTTTAGTATTCCTTTTGCTTCAAATTAATCCCACATCTGTCAACTATTGAAAGCTTTGTTATGTGATTTTTACTGGCACATAAATATCAATGACTGACTCCGGTTTCTTCCAGTGTCTTGTGATTATTATATAATTCTTGTTTTGAGATGTGGTCAGATCTACCTGTAATCCAATTACTTTGCAACTCTCTCTTTTAACAATTCTATGGATCAGCAAAAGATTATAATGCCTCGCCCCAGAACTTTAGTATTTCCCGGTCCATTTCACCTCCTATCGTGCTTTTTGTTTACTCTTTCTTTGTAACCATCATGGTCGTCTGGTATTCAATCACTTGCTGATCACGCTGATTAAAGGCTTTATTTTTATATATGAACAAGAATTTTTCCGGTTTTTTAGTGGATCGAAGGTCAACCACTTCGGCGTCTGCCCTGAGGGTATCCCCGAAAAGGACTGGAGAAGTGATCTTCATATTATCAACACCAATGTAAGCAAAGATTTCATATCCGTCCTGAGCCAGAAGTTCAGCGATATTATCTGCATGATGAATCAGGCCATCAGCCACGGTAAAAATTATAGGGCCTGCAAGTGAGCGTTCCTTAAACCAAGTTTCCTTGGCATATTCGGAATTGCTATGAACCGACATATTGAACCAGTTGAGCTGATGCAGCATGGAAAAATCTCCCACATCAAGGGTTCTGTTTACACGACAAGGAATTTTAGTGCCTGCTGTTACTTTACCCATAAAAAAATTACTCCTGTTTAATATAATTTTCTGTTTATTACTCCAAAGAATTATTCATCTATATCAGGCATTAACATCAATCACAATATGACCGGTAATGCCTCCCTCCAGAATTTTTTTTGCATACAAAGGAGCTTCTTCAAGTGGTATAAATTTATTGATTTTTTCCAGTGCCGCATCAGGGATATCAGTTACCAATCTATCCCAGGCTTGAATTCTTTTTGGTGTGGGGCACGAGACCGAATCCACGCCTCTCAGGCTCACACCCCTTAGAATAAAAGGCATCACAGTGACATTCAGGTCATGCCCTCCTGCAAGCCCGCAAGCGGTCACACATCCACCATATTTCATTTGTGACAAAACTCGTGTAAGCACAATACTGCCTACTGTATCAACAGCGCCTGCCCATTTCTGAGTTTCAAGAGGTGCTGATTTTTCTGCCCATTCCTTACCATCAGCAATCTCTTTAGCTCCGATTTGTCGTAAAAAGTCGTGTCTGAACTCCTGACCAGGTCTTATAAGAGCTGTTACTTCATAGCCGAGCTTGGCAAGAATGGCTACTGCATTACTACCCACACCGCCTGCTGCCCCGGTTACAATGACCGGGCCGCTGTCAGGGGTTACTCCGGCGTCTTCCAGAGCCATGGCCATAAGCATGGCTGTATAACCCGCAGTGCCAATGGACATGGCCTTTTTTGTATCCATACCCTTAGGAAGCGGGATCAAAAAATCAGATTTGATACTGGCCATTTGGGCATATCCGCCCCAAAATCTCTCCCCAACACTCCATCCATTCAGTATTACCTGGTCTCCAGGTTTAAAATCGGAAGATTTTGATTCAACAACAGTCCCTGCCAGATCAACACCTGGCACCATGGGAAAAGTTCTGAATATTTTATTACGGTTTGCAAAGCCGAGGCCTTCTTTATAATTTAACGTAGAATAATCTACCTGAATCAGCACATCTTCTTGGGGCAGATCCTCAATACTCATCTGCTTCACCTCTGCCACCAGTTGACCATCACCTTTTTCCACCACAAGAGCTTTAAAGGACTCCTTATTTGTCATGCTATGTGCTCCTCTTAAATATAAATTTTATTTCCAGAATTAAAATATCCCTTATTACTAATATTATTTTCAGTTATGGTTTGTAAGGCATATAGTCTGTGTAGCCTTCAGGACCGGGTGTATACCAAAAAGACATGTCTTCAGCAGGATTCAAGGGCCAATTATTTTTATATCTTTCAACCAGGTCAGGGTTTGTTATATAGGGACGGCCAATGGCTATAATATCGGCATTGCCTTCAGCAATCCTTTCTTCAGCAGCCTCCTTGGAATAGCCACAATTGCCAATAATAATACCCTGGAAAAGCGGTCGAAATTCTGCCAGAGTCATAGGTTCTCCTTTTTCATGAAAACCAAAAGCTAACCCATCCATAATATGCAAATAACCAATCTTTAATTGGTTTATCTCTTTTGTGACATAAAGAAATAATTCCCGATAGTCATCACAGCCCATATCATTAAAAACACCGTTTGGCGAAATACGGGCTCCAACCTGATCTGGCGACCATACCTCAAGGACTGCTTCCAGCACCTCTCTAAAAAATCGGAATCTGTTTTCAAGACTGCCGCCATATTGATCATCACGAAGGTTTGTTGAGGCATCAAGGAATTGATTAATCAAATATCCGTTCGCGCCATGGACTTCTACACCTGAAAAACCAGCCGCTTTGGCATTTTCTGCTGCTTTTCGATAATCATTGACTATTGCCTTAATCTCATCCACGGAAAGGGAATGCGGAGTTTCGTAGGGCTTACTGCCCAGAGGTGTATGAATGTGATCCCCATTCAACTTTACTTCAGAAGCAGAGACAGGAAGCTTACCATCATGGAAATCACTATGCGATGCCCTGCCGCAATGCCAGAGCTGTAAGAAAATAGGAGTACCTGTTGGCTTGAGTTTCTCCGTAATTTTTTGCCAACCATCAACCATTGCATCCGTATAAATCCCGGGAGAATCAATCCATCCTATACCCTGTTCTGAGACCACTGTTGCCTCGGTTATTATCAGCCCGGCACCTGCTCTCTGAAAATAGTGCTCCGCCATAACTTCGTTAGGCACACGCTCTTTTCCGGCACGGCCTCTTGTCATTGGCGCCATAGCGATTCTATTTTTAAGATGCAGTTCACCAATTGACATCGGTTCAAATATTTTACTGTCTTGCATACCAAATCCTCCTTTTAGTCTTTGAAATAGTTACTTTAGCAACCAATTCAATATTTTTTCCTGATCAGGGTGCAGGAAAGAATTCTATGACCGCAGGTCAGGGATCCAAGTCTAATTAAAAAAGGTCTATTTATAAAATTGTTTTCGAATCCGGTCAATTCGTTTCCGGTTGGCCCCAAGGTCAGAATGCCCCACACGGGAAGCAGACCTGACATGGATGACCGATTCACCGGTTGGCTCTTTCGGGAAGTAGAATTCAACATCATCAACAAATCGAAATACTGCTGACGTGAATGCCACTCTAATATAATTTTCCTGAGACAATAGAATCTCAGTCCGCTTTTCAGACTCTATTACCTGCAAAAGAAGGGCCCGCGCCTCCTGCTGTGTTCCTGTGTAGCGGATAGGTTGAATATAATGTTCTTCATCACCTGCCTGACTGTTCACGCAGTTTGGTGTTTCCGGGCACTTTGCCAACTTGCCATTATGTATTCCCAGATCAGCCATAGTCCCCGAGCATCCCGTTAAAAATATTATACTTACTATACCACCTATAATTTGTTTTATCATTGTCTTCCCTTTCATCATTTACAATACTTAATTTAGGCTTAGTTCTATTTTTCTGGAAAATCGGAACAAGACAGACTCACAATATAAGCCACGATTAATGCTCCTATAAAGCTAACAAACACAAACAATGTGGTAAAATAACCTCCCCAGCATATCACCAGCACCGGCAAAAGTACGGGTTTTATTGAACGTTGGCCTATAAAATTGGCAACATGGAATTGTGAGGCACCTTTATCTTTTAAGTTTTTAAGCAGTGGGTACCAGGCATAAACAGGTCCCATTGACAAAATACCTGCCAGGGATGAAAGAAATACGCCTTTTATACTGGTGCTTTGACCTAAAAAGCGTGTTATCACTGCCGGAGATAAAAATCGATTAAACACCACCATCATGATAAGAGCCAGACATATGGGCAAGGCAAGCTGCAAAAATATCGATACACTCCTGTGCAAAGCAATATTTGTGTTCTCAGGCACAAATACCATACCCAACCCGTATAGGCTGGCAATCCCAAAAGGGAATAACCATGGCCGTATCAAAATCTTAAAACGCAAGAAAATTGAAAAACCTCTCCCCTGATTCATACACTCCCCCCTGCAAACCAGACAACAACAAAGGACATCATTACAGCCACGGCAAATCCTGCAATGTTCCGAATCAGAGCAAACCGTATACCAAGCGCCTTAGACTCCGCAGGCAGTTGAATCAAACCGACATTGACCCATGCCAGCATTAATGCGGTGACTCCGGATAGCCCCACGCCAATACTAAAAAGGCTCTTGCCTATCACATAGCTGTTGACCGGGTTTCCAGCAAGGATGCTTCCGATACAAGCGCCCCAAAATGAATCTTGCAATGCAGAGCCGGAAAAAAGAGAAAGCAATGTCTGCTGGGGCACAAAGCCTTGAAATAACCCCAGAAGCAGAACCACACCAATGAGCATCGGCAAAAAGGAGTAAAACTGACGAAGCCCCATGCCTATAGCCACAGCCCATTGATTCTGTGGCATGGATTTTCCAGGCCGCAGTTCTTTGTTCTCTACCTTGACAGCCAACGATCTTGAATCAATATAGTTTGTGACAGCCTTAAACACTGAACCGGAAACCTGAGTAACCACTTCAATTCCCTGTTTTTCCAATGCATTGGAAATATATGGAGATATATAACCAACAAGAATGACCTGGGCACCCATGCCCACAACCAGTGAAACAGCCTGCACACCTGCCCCGGGTCCAGATGACTGTGATGACCCTTTCAAGATCTCAAATGACATATCATCGGTTTCTATAACTATCAAATAATCAGCCACGCCCAGCTTGCTCTCCACCATGCCTTCAAGGCTTGGTTCACTGCTTGGGATTCCTATTTTCATGTGCCTGACGATTGGCTGGTCAGAGCACCGACAGAGGCGGTACAGACCGCTACTGATGATTCCGGGTTATCCGCTGAAAATTCTTTGCCATCCTTGGAAAAGACAGCACGCCACATCGGCTTGGTCAGGCTTTTGGGGAAAAGGTCCTTTAATTGAAAAGAGAATCCTTTTTCTTCCATAATTTCAGATAGTTCAAGAGCCGAGTGAATATCATAAACAGCTCGAGCAGGAACTACTTCACCAAGGTGCTGTTTGAGTTGTTTTTCCAATATTTCGTGTATTGATTCAGACATTATGCCTCCAATTATTCAATTTTAACAACAATTAAGGTCACATCATCAGCGTAAACACAAGACCCCATAAAAGTATCCAGATCATCAAGCAGATCATCCATTATCTTTTGTGCCTTTGCATCTTTATTGTCACGAATAACCTTTTTTACTCTTTCTTTACCGAACATTTCATTTTTTTCATTGTGTGATTCCCAAATACCATCCGTTCCAATAAATAAAATCTGACCGGATTTAAACTTGTCTTTAGGCATTTGACTTTCCTGATATATAAATGTTTCATCAACACCCAGCGGGATTCCGCCGCCTTGTCCTAATTCAGCAAATTTATCTACAGTCGGATCATAGAGCAATGCAGGATCATGACCGGCCCGTATCCATTTGAGGGAGCGCCCGTCCAAGTCCAGCGCACACAGAAATAAAGTCATAAATCTGCCTGTGTTCTGTACATCATTGCAAAACTGGACATTCACATCAGAAACAATCTGATCCAGAGTTCCGGGCAGTGCCAAGCGCTGCCTTAGAAAAGCTCTTGCAGAAGCCATCAGCAACGCAGATGGAATACCATGACCTGATACATCACCTATTGCAAATATTTGGGTTTGCTCACCCTCAATTTGAGTATCAATAAAATCAATATAATCCCCACCGGTTTGATCGCAATAAATACTTTTCCCTGCTATATCCAGACCATCAATAGTTGGTACCCCTTGGGGAAGAAGGTTCTGCTGAACTTCTTTTGCAATAGCAAGGGATTGCAATAATTCATATCGCTCTTTTAATCCTCTAGTCATCTGGTTGAAATGGTGAGACAATTCCCCCAATTCATTGTTGTCAACAACTTTGGCCCGGGCATCAAAATCTGCTTTCTCTACCTTTTGCATAGCATTTTTTAAATCAAGGATTGGCGCTACAATACTACGGGACATAAACATGGATAATATAATAACCAGGGAACATTCTATACCCAATAGGAAAATGATTAAAAACATCAAGCTGCGAAGGACTTCAGCTGGATCTGTTGTCAGCATCATCTCTGCTTTCTGATATGAAACAAAGGCCATATCCATCAAAGGGAATAAGCTTGTCATTAAAAAAATTATCAGTATTCTCGGCCAAAGTTTGACCCGGAAAACACCATTAATATGTATGAGTTCCCCTTTAGGGAAAAACCGTTCCCACACCGGGCGACACTTCAACTCTGTAATGAAGAAAAGCATTACGCTGGTCACCATACCTGAAATAACAATTCCCGTTGCCACCCAAAGGAAATTATAGATATCTACAAGTGATATTTGAAAACCACCAGGCAGAATCACAAAGAAAAATGGAATAATTAATGCGGATATTCCCCAATTAATGAGGCTGATAATGGCAGATGCAATTGGTAAATTCAAAATTTTTTGTTTTGCTTTTTGCTCAAGAATGTCGGATGCAGGAATGTTATCAATTCTGTTTTTAACAAAACAATAAATTTCTTTCATCCATTTTTTTGAGATAAAACGGCCGAGAAAAACCAGAGATATGGATAGGAGTAACGGTACTTGAGGATAATCTGACCACGATAGAGTTGGGGTTTGTTTTTCAAAAAAAAATGCAAAATATGAATAACAGACAACAATACCTACAGCATTGGCAAATATTTGTATTCCACGATAGCCGGTAGTTACTTCTTTTTCAACTTCCTGCCAGGACAAAACTTTATTTTTTTGTCTATCATTCATAATATTACCTAATCCATAAGGTCCTTTTCCTCCATACAACGTACCACCATAACCGTGCAAGTGGCGTATGCTGCAACTCTCTGGGAAACTGCTCCCATGGGAAAGCCTGCCCGACTTTTGTGAGACCGACGGCCCAGAACAATAAGGTCAAGTCTTTCCGACTGCTGGTATTTGATAATCTCCTCTGCCGCAAAATTGCCGGAGAGCACACGCACTTTGGCAGTTACTCCTTGGGCAAGCGCTTTTTCCTGATAGGAGCGGACAGCTGAAGTTGCATCCTCATTGCCACAGGTTTCAGCCACTACCACGATATCCATCTTGGCATTCTGCTGTTTGGCAGTTTTAATGGCCTTGATCATGACAAAATCCGCATAAGCATTATCAGATAAATCTAAAGCGGCCATAATTTTCATGTGAGATTCTCCATTTAATCTTCCAATAACGGAATAAATTTTAAATTGGCTTTTGGAAATGCTAAGTGGGGGATGTCAGCCAACTTAATCCATTGAAAATCAATTGGTCCATTTAACGCTACATCACCGGAAATATATTGGCAGTAAAATACATCCATCACAATCTTAAAATGAGTATATGCATGTTTCACTTGCGTGATAAATGAATCTATTTTGATTCTGATTCTGGTTTCTTCATAAATTTCTCTGATACATGCAGCTTGAGGGCTTTCTCCTTTATTTAATTTCCCGCCGGGAAATTCCCATAGCCCTCCCAGCAACCCTTCAAGTTTGCGGCGGGTAATAAGCATTTTATTGTCATGCCTTACAACGCCAACAGCAATTTTATAGGTGGGAATTGGTTTGGATTTAATCCGTTTTGGAAATTGATCTGTTATATGATGTAAAAATGCAAAACAATTGTGATGAATTGGGCAGTTTTTACAATCAGGCTTTTTAGGACTGCATATCAAGGCGCCAAGCTCCATAATTGCCTGATTAAAATTTGCAGGATCAGCTTTCCCCATTAATTGAGTGGCTTCGTGTTTGAAAACACGATGGTATTTGGGTTGATTTACCGGCAAGTCAATTTCAAAGAGCCTCGCCATAACACGCTTAACGTTGCCATCCACGACTGCATGGGCATGTCCAAATGCAATACTCAAAACTGCTGAAGCAATATACTCCCCCACGCCAGGTAATTTTAAAAAAAGTTCTTTCCCATCAGGTATAAGACCTTCATGGGTGTCAATAATTATTTTGGCAGATTTATGCAAATTTCTGGCTCGAGCATAATAACCCATGCCCTCCCATGCTTTTAGAACTTTGTTTAAATCAGCCTGAGCCAGCTCTTTCACAGTTGGGAAAACCTTTAAAAATTTTATATAAAAAGGGATAACTGTCTTAACCTGGGTTTGCTGAAGCATTACTTCTGATACCCATATTTGATATGGGTCATCTGTTTCACGCCAGGGAAGTTTGCGCTGATTTACTGTGTACCAGTTAATCAGGTGGTCTGAAATGAGTTTCCGGTTATTTTCCCCATGATTGAATTTCAAAGATATTTCCTTCCTGATTCCGAAAATAAACAAACTTCAAATTGCCGACGCCATCAACTTCTTTTTTAAGACACGCCAGTGTAACAATAAAGCAATTTTCTACATTAAGATCTATCCAACGATATAAGAACCGGTCCCGGCTGCTATCAAAATATCTTGATGGTTTTTAAATTCAGTGCGAACCACGGCCACTTTATTTCCAGTCCGAAGAAGATAGCCAGTTGTTAAAAAATATTCACCCTGGCCGGCTCTTAAGTAATCTACTCTCAAATCAATGGTTCCTATTTTCGAAAACCGATTCACGAGTTCCTGGCTTGTTGCTCTTTTTATCTGTTTGAGCACTCCCATGGAAGCCACTAAGCCTCCAGTTAAATCCAGTACAGAAGAAATGACACCACCGTGAAGTATATTTTTAGTGAAGTTTCCTATAAATTCTTCCTTCATATCAACTCTTACGCAAACTTTATCCAGCTCTAAAGACAGAATTTTGATTCCCAGCACCTTATTAAAAGGCATTTGGTTTTCATAAACATCTTTTAACAAATTCAAAATGGGTTCCAACTCAACTATTTTAGTATCCATTGCAGATCCATTTTCAGTAATTGGTTTTAGCTGGATTCTTTAGCCAGCCGTATCTCATCTTTTACAAGGTCACTGGTTTCATCATCAAAACCCTTTAAAGCAGCCAGCGCTTCAGATCCGCCGATATTGCCAATGGCCCACACAGCCATACCACGGACACACTCATCCGAGTTTTCCCTATATGCACGAATGAGATCTGAAATGTATTTCTCATCGTGGCTGTTTCCCATCACCCTCGCAACATTCATCTTCCACCGCCATATGTCTTGATAAGACATATAGAACATATGAGGCCATATTTTAGTTTCAAAATATTCCTTGTCCATATGCAGTAGGCGTGAAAGTTCAAAATATTTTTCCTTTTTGAGAACTTTTTCATTCATTGGAAGATCCTGAGCAAGCCAGGGCTGGTTTCGCGGACAGACATCCTGGCACCTGTCACATCCATATACAAACATCCCCATGGGCTCCCTTAATTCCAACGGAGTTATTCCTTCACCAAAATAAGAAAGATATGATATACATTTACGCGGGTCTATCCGGCCATTCCCTTTTAAGGCTCTTGTGGGACAGGCAGCAACGCAGGCATTCCTACACCAGTCCGGACAGCCTATTCCCATGGTTGGTTCTCCGGGCTCAAAAGCCTTATCAATAACAATAGCAATAGGAAGCGTCCAGGAACCCCCTCGCGCAACCTTGTTAGAATAGAATAAACAATTTTTTCCAAACGTGCCCATTCCTGCCCGGGCCGCCGCCACCCGGTGTGGCAGATTAAACGGCACCTTCGAATCAATGCCGTTATCACGGAGAAATGATCGAAACCCTTTGATCCGATTGCTCAGTCCATCACGAGTTACCCGATCATCATCAAGGTAGCAGCGCCCGAAAGTCCCTTCCATAGAACGGGGGTAGGATTTTCTGAAATATACCTCCATCAGGACGATTATCGTTTTTGCACTCGGTAGAATTGTGACGGGATCTGTACCGCTTAACAGCTTAAGTCCTACCGCTTCTGCCCATTCATATTCTTCACGCCTGTCAAGAAGTAATTGTTTATGCTCTGGGAATGGATCAGCCGTTGTAAATCCGACATCTTCAAAACCATATTCATATGCTGCCTTTATAATATCAGATTTAGTGATCATTCTGGTCTCCGGAACTGTGATTCGTTTTAGTTTACATAACTTCCGTTTGAAGGTACTGTTTCAATTCAACTGTTCCCCGTCATGTATCTGACTTTTCAGGTCTGATTGTTTGCTCCGACAACCAAAAAATGATTTTGCAATTCATTATAAATTTCTACTTGTTTAAATCCGGTATTTACCAATTGTTCCTTAACTTGTTCAGGTAAAAACCTTATTTTCGCAGGAGGGCCTTCCGGCATATCTTGTTTTTTCCAATCAACAACAAAGATTTTCCCATCGGGTTTCAAGATCCTGTTGCATTCTTCAAGGGTCAGAGTTGGATTATCTAATTCATGATGCAGATTTATCATAAACACTAAGTCTGCGACTCCGTCATCAAGGGGCACAGAATATTCTTCAGTTTTTACAGGAATAATATTGGGGTATTCTGGAAAAATATTTTCCTTTACCCAGTTGATCATTACTTCGGATGAGTCACAGGCATAAATTGTGGAAGATTTTGATTTCTGGAGAAAAGCAACACTAAAGAATGCTGTCCCGGTACCTATATCAACAAATACGCCCGGTTCTTCTATATTCAATTTTCCCCAAACATAATCGGGAGGAATATCAATCAACCTTTGTGGATTATTTAGCTTCTGCAATTTTTTGAGATCAAATTTTTTTTCATCCATAGTAAAACCCCTGTTAAATTTAACGTCGAAACATAGTCGCATGGTTTTCTTGTGCTGGCGGCATTATTATGATTAGGATTCTTTCATAAATTCACCAATTATACTATGCTTTTGTTTGATAAAAAACCCGGTTCAGGAGAGATGCTCCTTAAAAAATGATACGGTACGCTGCCAGGCAATTTTTGCCTGTGCTTCGTTGTAGCGTGGCGTTGAATTGTTATGGAAGCCATGCCGGGTGCCTTCATACGTATGCATGACAAAATTCTTATTATTTGCTTTCAACGCTTTTCGATAGCCTTCCTGCCCTATGTGTCAGGATAGATGTCGCCTCAACCGAGTTAAAAAAAGTTACAATTTGATAGGGTGATAGAGAGTTTACATGATAACAGTATATTCACAAGAATTTAAAGAATCAATGTTGCAAAAAATC